>Ga0206949_1189_pt2 | contig 20367 bp, 18 predicted proteins | sample Alteio_BWOrgHeat_40_FD_153240 | JGI IMG/M metagenome (GOLD analysis project Ga0206949, IMG submission 153240) | Enriched cells from forest soil in Barre Woods Harvard Forest LTER site, Petersham, Massachusetts, United States -... | ecosystem: Environmental > Terrestrial > Soil > Temperate forest >...
AGGGCAAAAACAAATTGTGGGTATCTGTTTTTGGGGGTCAAAAATTGTTGGTAGGTATTGTTATTTTATTTTTAATCAAGCGAAGTTACAAGTAGTGGTAAATTTCAGCAGTGGTTCGTTGAATGCATCCTGAGAACGGCTTTTATTGGCAGTTCTGGGTGAGCTACGCTAACACCCGGAACAACGTGGGCACGTTTGTATCTATTTCATTATAAAAGCATCTTTTTTCTTAATTTTGCTTTATGCCTGAAATAAGCAGATTCCTGGGAATCATAATACGGATGTTTTATAATGAACACAATCCGCCACACTTTCATGCATACTATAACGATTTTAGAGCGGAAATTTCCATAGAAACGCTGGAAATACTGGCAGGGAATTTGCCCGGCCGCGTTTATAAACTGGTTATAGAATGGGCAGTTGATCACAAAGATGAACTCAGAAAAGATTGGGAACTGCTGAGAAATGATACTCCGCCTCAACCAATTGAACCTTTAACTTAATAGCTATGAGAGAAATAATGCAAGCGCAACCAATGGCGAATAGTATTTTAAGTGTTCGATTCAATAACGGAGAAATATTCGATATTGATATCAAACCCTTCATCAAATCAGGAGTCTCCAGCGCGTTAAAAGACGCAGCTTATTTCAATTCGGTGAAAGTAGAAGATGGGTATATTACCTGGCCTAACGGATATGACTTTTGCCCTGAGTTTTTATACGAGTACGCTAAAAAACATCACGAATAATTCATTCTAAAATTGTCAGTCACCAACGCTGAACCGAGACGTGTCTACAAACAAAGGACGAATGAGGGGTGCGAACGGTGCACAAAATATTAAAACAATAGAGAGAGTTGGACGTAGGCTAAGTCTACGCCCAACTTTTGTTGTATCATGACATACTCCAGGTCACTTGCCAGTAATAGTGGCGATGGCGTTGTTAAGAGAAGAGTCGGAGGTAAAGTACTTTGCCTTTATCTGCTGGTATTGCTTGTCGTTATTCAGGGTGGTGCTTAATGTTTGTTCTACATAAGCAAAGTTGGTGAAGTCGGCCTTTGTATCCAGCAGGGCATGCATCCACTTCCACATATTATCCATGCCTATTTCTTTTTCTATAGCGGTGTAGATGAGCGGCGCATAGTAATAAACATACAGCTCCCGGTTGCCGTAATCATTTGCATTTTTTATTCCGGCAAAAGGTACCGGTTTAAAATCTTTCAGAGACTTGATCTTTTCATCGATCTTGGCATTATACATAGAGTCTTTAAAAAACTCCCTGGTGATCTGCATGGATAGATATTCACCACCACATTCACCGAGCACATCACCCAGCTCTGAATTGAAATCTTTGTAGGTACCAAAATAATAATGACCTAACTCATGCGCCATGTAGGGCTTAAACCAGTCGCCGGTTTTTTTGCTGAAGAAGCCCTTCATGCCGTAATCGCCCCAGCCTATATTGACGATGGTAGGGTAGGAGACGAACAGCCAGGCATTGCGTTTGGAGACCGGTGTGGTCTGGATATAGGTGATGTTGTATTTGTAAGGGATATGGAGTTTGCTTTCATAGTACTTCTTAAAATTGTTTGTCATGGTGCCAAACTCATTTATCTGGGCGTCGGTCATGTCGGGATTGAGAAAATACGTGCCGTTTACATTCTTCGCTTTATAGTTGCCGGCATATAATAGTAACTCAGCAGGAATATCGCTTTTGAAATGTGCTTTGGTGCCCTGTACGGGGGTGTTGCCGTTTACGTATATCTCGCTGCAGTCACTGCAGTTCACCTCGATATCGTACCTGACCTGATGATAGCGTTTTTTCTTCTTGATGTCGTACAGAACAGGGTACCATGCCGACTGCCGGCCATCGGCTCTGACAGAGTAACCATTAAATGCGATATTACCTTTCCAGTCGAGATTATTCGTTGACTTGAGTGTGTCGCCAATAACGGGGAATTTGCCTACATAGCTGAACTGAAGGGCTTTGCGGATCACCTTTGCCTTGCCGGTATTATCGGGGATGGAGTACAGGAAACCCTCATCGGAAATGGTATCGTTGTAATTCCGATCATAGTAAAAACTGTAATTGTCCTCTATGTTGCGGATATAACGCATGTTCATACCAGCGTTTATGACCACTGCATAGTCCGCTACCTCCGGCATGTCGACCAATTTGAAGTCGCACTCCATGGTGCCTTTCTTCACAGACAGATTGAGCTTGCCTTTTAACAGGGGTATTTGTTCCTGGGCGGTAGCTACTAAGCTGCCGAGGAGTATAAGTGCGGACAGGATGGAGGTTTTGCTGTTCATACAATTCCAATTAGGTGTTAGTTGTTGTTGCAAAATAAATAATAATCAGGATGCGTTTTTATTTTGCTTTAAAAAATTAATGTATTTCGCAAGGCAACGAAAAACTGCCATTTGTGACGTTTACAATTTCGCTATCAGTTTGATATTTTGCCTGAAAATGAAATGTACCTGACACCTGGCCATGTATCGAATCAAAAGCAATAGTAACGGTGCCTACATATGCCGGGGTAGTAGTATAATAATACATAAAGCTTTTGGAGTAATCAGTATACCATGCGCCATTTGCCACAGAGTCTTGATTTAAAATAAATTTCCCGGTTTTAAGGCCGGTGGAGTCATATAGAAAGAATGCAATTTCCGTGGAAGAATTGTTCATGCAGCTTAGGATGAAGTCTTTTTTTTGATTGCTCCATTCAGCACGCAGGCAATTACTAAATAAATCGGTGCATCCTGCTGCCCAATATTTACCATTGATGTTGGCCGTGCAATAATCTTTTGGGTTATTGGCGGTGGTGGTAACAATGCTTTTGCTACAGGTGGTACAGAATAAAACAGGCATCAACACGAGACATCTGAGAAGTATGTTGCGCATGGTTGAGGTTTTTTAGTTTGATTAATTCTGTATAGCTACTGCTCAGTAAATATATATAATTATTATTTAGAAAACTACGGGCTGCAAAATAGATCGGAACGTACCGCTCAATGCCGATATTTCTACACTCATCGCATGCTATTTGCATAGTCTGGGTTAATTCGGATATTTGTGGCTAAATAAACCACTTATGCACCACACCGAAGGATATGTAAACCACGAGATAGAACATGGCATAGCCACTATAGAATTCTTTCATCCGGCGAGCAATTCACTGCCGGCGGCGATACTGACGGACCTGGCAAAGCACATAAACGATATAGGTATAGACAACCGTGTGAAGGTGATAGTGCTGCGCAGTGCGGGCACAGGGGCTTTTTGCGCGGGGGCATCGTTTGACGAGCTGATGGCGATAACGAATAAGGAGGAAGGCAAGAAGTTTTTCAGTGGTTTTGCGCATGTGATCAATGCGATGCGCAAATGCCATAAGCTGATCATAGGGCGTGTGCACGGCAAGGCTGTGGGCGGCGGTGTGGGCTTAGTGGCGGCGACCGACTACGCCATAGCTGTGGACAGCGCGGCAGTGAAACTGAGCGAGCTGGCGGTGGGTATAGGGCCATTTGTGGTAGGGCCGGCGGTGGAACGTAAGGTGGGCGTATCTGGCTTCTCACAACTGGCGATAGACGCCACGGAATGGCGCTCTGCGGAGTGGGCAAAACGGCATGGACTATATTCAGAAATACATAAGGATGTGCTGGAGGTAGATGATAGTGTGGCCAAGCTGGCAGAACGACTGGCGCATAGCAGCCCCGAGGCTATGGCGCAACTGAAAAAAGTAATGTGGCATGGCACGGAGCACTGGGACCACCTGCTATCGGAAAGGGCGGGCATCAGCGGTGAACTGGTGACGAGCGATTTTACCCGAAATGCCATTAATAAATTCAAGGCGAAGCCAGCTAAGTAGTATCAGGCTTTGCGGAGGACGGCTATGAACATGCTGTCGGCCCTGATGCCGATGCCGTTGATGAGGTGCTGCTCTACCAATTGTAAGCCGGTTTGCGTTATTATTTCTTCTACTACTGCTTCATTCTCTTCCCTGAAAACGGAGCAGGTAATATAGATAAGTCGACCGCCTGTGTGCAGGTATGCGGCAGCGTTGACAGCAATTTTTTTCTGCAGCGCGGAATATTCTTTAATAGTTTCCGGATCGAAAAAATAAAGCTGTTCGGGGGTGCGGGGCCCATGTGCCGGAGCCGCTGCATGGCGCATCGCAGATGATGGCGTGGAAGCGGGCGGGGCCTAATACAGAGGCTAGTGTTTTTTTGTCAGCCACATCGGCAACTTGCGTTACGGGCGGCTTGAGGTTGTATTGCCGGAAGCGCTGTGTGAGGTTGTGGAGGATACTCGCGCGCCGGTCGGTAACGGTGAGGTGTACGGAAGGCATGAGATCACGGAGCAACAGGGATTTGCCACCCGCGCCGGAACAGCAGTCGTACCAGTGTTCGTTCTTTGCGGGAAGGAAGTAGGTGCCTGTCTGCTGAGAAGATGCATCCTGCACCACGTAGCTATCAGGAGGTAATAGTGCGTCTATCTTGGCACCATTGGGCAGGGCCAGGCACATATCTGTGATGGAGGTATAAGGTATGTTGTGCAGCGTAAGCAGGGATGTTATTTTGTCTTTGTCTTTGCGGGCCCGGATGAACAGTTGCGGCTGTACGAGCATGGAACTGAGCCATGCCTCCTTGCTGATACCGGCGGACAACTGAACGGGTGATGGAAGCAGTGCATCTATGCTGAACGAAAGCATCGGCGCGAGGCTGCCGATCAGCTCTGTAAGTGGTTCGGTAAGCAGCTTATTTTCGATGGCCCAAGTCTCCAGTGATGCGCTCAATAACGCAGGGTCTGTAACGCCCTTGCTGCAACGATACCAGCTGTACGCTATAGCGCTGAGCATACGGCGGTCGCGGCTGCCGAGGATGGGGTATTGCCTGAAATAATTTTTAAGAAAGTGCGCCAGTGGTACTTCGCCTTTGTAGGTGGCGATGATGGAATCTATGTGTTGGCGGAGGTAGCGCATTTAGTAATTAGTATAAAGTCGAAAGTAGAAAGTATAAAGTCGAAAGTAAAAAGTATTTAGTTGTCTGATATTTTCAATTCTGAGATGGTGCCTGCGTAGGCGGAATTGAGGTATATCATTGTGCTCTCTTTGTTCATGACACTGTTTGTGTTGGCTTCGCCGCAGAGGACGCCGTTGTTGTAAATGGATAAGAGGTTTTTGCGCACATGGATAACAATATCATTATTGTGGGTGCAACTGATATGACACGAAACAGGGGTGCACCATCCTGCGCCATTTCCATACTTGAATGTGTAGTTGGTCAGGTCATCGCCATCCTGGCACATCAGCACCCCGGCGAAATGCCCGTTCTGGGGCCAGCTACAGAAGGCTACGTTCCTGGAGACGAGCAAACTTGTGTCTAACCGGGTGACGAGCTCAACGGTGAATGTATCGCCTAAATGGATATTAGAAGCCGGGGCAAGGAATCTGCTGAAACTGCCATAGGCATTGAAGTAAATAGTATGGCTGTCCACAGTCAATGTGTTCTTCTGCTGTTGCGGCCGGGGTGCGAGCAACAGCAAATGGCGGCCGGGGAGCTCTTTGACGACGGTAGTGCCCTGCGCCAGCGCTTTAACGATGGTGTCGGTGCAATACCAGTTGAGGGCGGCGTCATAGACGATGGGGTATTTTGTGGTACGGATAAAATCGAGCAGGTCCTCCAGCTCAGACTTGAAAGCCATTTCTGAGGAGCCCGGAATATTAATCGGGTTAACGTAGGCGCCATTTGCATAATAGAAGCTTTCGAAGTTCTTGGCAATGATGAGCACAGTATCGCCCCTATGGAAGTTGCTACTGATAAAATTCATTTGCTGTGCCAGTTCTTCTTCTTTGCCGTTATCAGTACTTGTGGCATTCTGAATGGCGGCGGTAGTGATGGCAGGGGCATTGTAAGCCATAGAGAATGAGCCATCTAACAGGAAAATAAACAGGAAGGCGAACAGGGCCAAGCCCTCATGAAACCTATGCTCACCGGATTTGACTGCTGCAATGAGCCGGCTGCAGAAAAAGCCGATGATGATGATGGCAGGGTACATAACGGCATTGAGCGAAAGGTCGTACGAACGGCCCTGGAAGTAGGCGAAAAGGCCACAGCCGAGGATGCAGAGGAACACAAGTATGGGCATATCGCGCGGGGCGCCTTTGCGGAGGTTGGCGATGCAATACAGGCATGCGGCCATGTAGGCGAGGGCAGGGAAATTCCAGAAGTGGAGGGCCACCATGGGCAGCATGAAGTAGCCGGACATGTAGAACAGGCCCTGGAAGGTAGCTATTTTACCGAATTGCGGCCACTGACCGGAATGTAGTTTTGTGCTGACAAAGAAGAACAGCAATACCAGGCACAGGGAACCAATAATATAAGCGAGGTGGAACAATGCTTTTTTTATAGCCAGCGATGTAGTGGGCTGGTCTACCGCGGCGGCCAGCAGAAAGACAACGGTAGCGCCATACACCACAATGCCGGAATCAAGGTTCCATAAAACGGCGAACGAGGCGCTGAGCGTGACTACGGGCAACAGGATTTTTTGGAAGCGGGCGTTTGCGTACTGCCAGGTGACCGCCAGGAAAAAGCTGATAGCGGGAAACAGCAGGCGGACAGGCCAGTATTGGTAGTATTGTTCGGGCTCTACATCGGCGGGAACCCTCACCGACCAATAGCACCAGAAAATAAGACAGGTGAAGACGAAGAGGGACAGGAGGTTGTTGCTGACCAATTTGCGGATGCCGAGATAGATGAGCAGAAAGGATGCGCCATCAAGCAAAGCCATAACCATGCCCATTTTGCCGGCACTCATGCCAATGACCTTGAATACCGGCGCAAGGAACCAGGCGAACAAGCCGTACTGGCAATTGGTATCAACGAGCATCGACTTACCGGCGTATACCTGGGTGATGGAGTAGAAGACGGCGTTTATTTCACCGGTCTGGCCCAGGCTGGTGAGCGCGGGGTGCAGGACATTGTACATGACGACATCGACAATGATGAATGCTGCGATAAGGACGCAGGCAATGTTGAGGATCTTGCCCTGAAGCATTGGCTGCAGTTGCCGGTAATAGCGCAGGAGCAAGTAAGTGAGCAGGCCGTAAACTATAATGATAATGAACGGATTGAACAGGCCGATGATGTTGTTATGGAAAAACCAAGTGGTAGTCTGGTCGGGGATGTTAGATAGTTTCTGGCCGGATAAGATCAGGCAATAAATGAGTAAGGTAGCGAGGGCAGAGATATTGATGCCGAGACATAACCGAGGATTGCTGACGAATAGTGCTCTCTTGTGGTTGATAAGGGTGTAGATGCCAAAAACGATGAAGGGCATGCACAATAGCGCTACCTGGAATTGCAGCCGCTCTACCGGCTCCGGGGCGAACCAACTGACCGGGCAAATGGTAAGCGGCACGATCGCATCTAAAGCGGCCTGGATATCGGGATGGTAGACGCTGAAAATGGTGAAGCAGATGATGTACAGGAGCAGTGCGCTCAACGACAAGGTAAGAGAGCCGATAGCGAGGTTTGTCCTCAGGCCATCGCTTGTGATGGGGGTATTTTCCTTTGGCAATGTTGCAGGCCCTGCTGTCTTGTCGTTGTTCATAGCGCGTTATTTCATGCAGCCTGCTGTTTTTTCTTTTTGCTGAAATAAAACCAGCCCCCGGCATAGATAACTATACCCAGGAGGCACAACAGCAGACCCGGTTTGAAATAACGAAGATCGTATGTCATTTCGATGGTATGGGCGCCTGGCGTGAGCAGTACACCGGTCATGCCGCCATCGAGTATGATCTTGTCGCGTTTTTGTCCGTCTACTTTTAATGTCCATCCGCCATCGTAGGGAATGGAGAGGTACATCATTTTTGTGGCTGTGGTGGCGATAGTACCGGCAACCTTGCTGTCATTAAATGTGGTAACAACGAGGCTGTCCTTGCTGAGGAGGTCTGTGCATTCCCTGTATACCGGCGCGCTGAAGCCGTTTGGCGGAATGGTATCTTTCAATTGAAACTCTGCCAGGCCCGATGCTTTACTTACATCGGCATCCCTGACCACACAGGTCTTGAGGCTGGTGAAATCTTTCTGCATGATAGTCAGCGGCTCGAACTCGCTTTCCTTCATATAATGGTCATAGGTGAAGCCGACGGGTAAAACATACTTGTTCCTGAATACATGCACGTCGCCGAAAGTACCTACCTGGTCACAAACGATCTGCCAAAGCGGGTTAATGTTGGTCTTTGCCAGGATGTACTTGACACGGTTCTCGGATTCGAGAATGGGCCGGGAAGAAAGGCCGAGCGCCCAACGGGATTCTATTTCCACATTTTTGTTGGACGCCCCCATAAGCTGGAGATAGAAGATATAGTACTCCTGGTTGAACGGATTGTATTCGCTGGTACCATGGTAGTCCTGCGCCAGGCCATCATTGATAGACATATGCATGGCAGGGGATGAGCCATAGGTCTTGTCGATACGGTAAAAAGAGTGGTCGACACTCTTTATGGCGTTGATGGCTTCTACGGAATAGTCGTTATACCCGCTCCTGGCAGAGAGTTCCTCGGAGGTAACTGCTTTGCGGTCATTGACCGTGTAGTTGTTTAAAAATATCAGTTCGAAAACTACAGCCGCAAAGAAAATGTACCTGAAGTACACAGGACTGCCGGGCCTTGCAATGAAGAACAAAAGCGCACTATAGACGAGCAGCATAATGTAGACGAAAACAGTAATGGCCGGATTGATGATGTCTTTATCTTCAAAGAAAGGATAATTGAGCAGGCCAAATAAAACAGCCAGCGTAACGATAAGCACTATGAGGTTGACCTTCTGTTTCTTAATGATGAGATCAAGAGCAAGCAAGGAATAATAGATGAAGAAAAAGGCAACGAAGAAAGAATAAGCCCTATAGTAATCACCCGTAAACAACCAGAAAGCCCTGCGGAAGTAGGGGAATATGATGGGCATGATCCATATGGCCATGAACACGATGAAAATGATACGGATCCGTTTTTCGAGCAGAGGAAATACCTGCGGCATGAGCAACAGACAAGGCAGACCACAATAAAACAAGGGCGCTTCGACGGTATTTGTCCAGCCTTTGAAATCGTTGCCGGTACCGATCAGGTCATTGGAAAAGAAGCGCATGACACTGGTGCCGAGCTGCAAAGGATCTGCTATAGCCGTGAGGGGAGTGGTAGAGAGGAGGTTGGCATAAGAGTTGGTGCCACTACCACGGGGGCTTTCCAGCAACTGTACTACATTCTCGATGAGGAAGGGGGCGCTGATCAACATGCCGAGCAGGCCGAGGGCTGCCATCTGGAGGAAAATAGTGAAGATGTTCTTTGCCGTAAATGTGTTGGTCTGGAAATGCCGGAGCAAGGTATAAGCGATGAGGAAAACACCATATACATAGAGGTTGAACGGCTGTGATATGCAGATAAGAAAGATGGCTATGGGGAATAGAAGCCATTTTTGTTTTGAAAAAAGCTGCTCGAAGGCAAGGAGCATCAAGGCCATATTGAAGGACTCGAAGGAAAATATATTCCAGCCGCTGCCTAAGATGGTAAATCCGCAAAAGGAAAATAAGAGGGATCCTATAAGTGCGGAATAGTTAGAAAGATCAAGCGTTTTCAGATAGTAGTAAAAGACGAGCCCTCCGCATAATATTTTGATCAGCTCCTCGTAAATGATGGTGTATACGATATGGTCTTTGCCGGCGATGTAGAGGATAATGTCAAAAGGATCGCGAAGGAAGAACGGGAAGAGGCTTTGCCCTAGGCCAAAGTTGAAGGACCATTTTGGGATGCCAAATTTTGAGATATAATCTGCTTCCTGGTGCCAGAATGGGTAGAGGTAGTTATAAGAGTCACTTCCAATATCTTTGAATGTATAAGCTTTTTCGAATAAGAGATAATCTTTGAAAATGATAAAACAGATAAAAAAGATGAATCCCAATGCCAGAAGGGGAGCTTTGCTGCCGAGGCCATCAAAAAAATCTTTGGCTGTGGGCGTATTTGTGACCTTTGGCTCACTCTGCGCAATATTAACTGGTTCCGGTTTCTTTTTGGAAGGCACGACTATTAGTTTTGTAATGCGCTAAAATACAAATAAGGATTAACTAAACCATTGTCAACGGTCCTCATATTTATTTATTGGTTTTGAAATCAAGCTTATTTGTATAAATTGCTGGTTCAAAACAAAAGCTTTATCTTGGTATTTTTGCAAAAAACACTAAAACCTGATGGAAAACGAGGGGCTGCAGGGCAAGCTGAGGATAAAAATACTGGAACTACATTATAAGGCTAATTCGGGGCATATTGGTTGTTCGCTGAGCTGCATAGACATAATGATCAGTATTCTTAAATTCAGGAGTGAGGGAGATAGTTTTATCCTTTCCAAGGGACATGCTGCCACTGCTTTATATACTATATTAAATGAGATAGGCGAGATACCGGACGAGGTGATGGATACATTCTATAAGAATGGTACCACATTGCCGGCACACCCTGCCGCGCTGAAATACAAAGCCATACCTTTTGCTACCGGCTCACTGGGCCATGGTTTGCCACTGGGTACGGGAATAGCAAAAGCCAATAAGCTAAAGGGGAAAGCCGGAACCAGCTATGTGCTGATGAGCGATGGTGAAACCAATGAAGGAACATCGTGGGAGGCGGCGCATTTTGCGGTGGCTAACAAACTAGATAACCTACTGGTGTTTGTGGATAAGAACGGGCTGCAGGGATTTGGGAATACGCTGGATGTGCTGGGAGATACGGCATCAGCCAAAGTATGGGAGGCGATAGGCTTTGATATAGCGGAGGTAGACGGGCATAGTATCAGTGCCATGGTGGAAGCTAAAGAGCGGCTGACAGGCAACAGGAACGGCAGGCCCAAGATGATCATTGCCAATACAGTAAAGGGAAAGGGCATACCGTATATGGAAAACAGGCTGGAATGGCACTATCTGCCAATGAGCGAGATGCAGTATGATGAAGCAGTAACGAGAATAAAAACGGATTATCACATTTAGACCGCCTATCACAGAGAACGAATGAGGAAACATTTTTCGACATACATAGAACAAATAGCGGAGCAGGCAGATGACATTGTGTTCATAACGGGCGACCTGGGGTATAACGCATTAGAGAACCTGGGACTGAAAATGGGGGACCGGTTCATAAATGCAGGAGTTGCGGAGCAGAATATGATAGGTATAGCTGCGGGCATGGCCTCGCAAGGGTATAGGGTGATCTGTTACAGCATAGCGCCGTTTGTGGTGTACCGCTGCTTAGAGCAGATCAGGAATGACGTCTGTTTTCATAACCTGCCGGTATACATAGTAGGCAATGGGGGAGGCTATGGTTATGGTATCATGGGCTCATCGCATCATGCGATAGAAGACATTGCCTGCCTGAGCGGGTTGCCCAATATGCGGTGCTATGTGCCTGCTTTTATAGAAGATATGAATGCCTGCCTGGATGAAATGTTCGCCCGGAAGGGACCGGCGTATTTCCGGCTTGGCCTTGGCAAGAATATGCCGGAGTATTTGTCGCTGAACGAATATGGGGCGGGAAGCAAGGAAAATAAGGATGCGGGATTAACGATAGTAGCGCAGTCGCCGGTGGCCAATAACTTAGTGGGTGCCTTAAAAGAGCATACTCACCGGAGCAATGTGGACGTATTTGTGGTGAACAGGATGCCGCTGAACACGCTTCCGGCAGACATGGCGGGCAGTATAAAAAGAACAAAAAACGTATTGACGATAGAAGAACATATATCTGTGGGTGGGCTTGGCAGTACTATAGCGCTGCTGGCCAATGAACATGGATTACCTATAAATAAGTTCAACAGTTTGCACGCCGAGGGATACCCGAACGGCCTTTATGGCAGCCAGGGCTATCACCAGCAATTGAGCGGGCTGGACGAAGAAAACATATCGCGAACAATAAACGCTTACTTTTAAGTCCTCATGATAGATTACCGCGAACTTCAGGATAAGATCAGGAAACTGGAAGGGCCAATTTTTGTTTTTGGCGCGAGTGGGTTCATTGGCGCTAATATTATCAAGGATATCTTCAGCGTGCGGGACGATTGCTACGCCATCACCCACAACACGAACAGCGCGTGGCGCTTAAAGCTGCTTGATGTGCCTTCGCGCAATGTGGTACACTGCGATATTACTTCGTCAATTTCTGTAAAGAATATATTTGAAGAATATAAACCTCAAACGGTGTTTAACCTGGCGGCATACGGTGCCTACAGCAAGCAGAGCGATGTGCGGCTTATTTATGAAACGAACGTAAACGGCACGGTAAATATACTGGACAACTGCGCCAACGTAAAGGCTTATATACATGCAGGTAGCAGCAGCGAATACGGTACTAACTCGGCAGGGCCGCGTGAGGATGATCCGCTGGAACCTAACAGCCATTATGCCGCGTCGAAAGTATCCGCATCGTACATCATCCAGTACTATGGCCGGTTTAAAAACGTGGCTGCAGTAAACCTGCGGTTGTATTCTGTTTATGGTTTCTGGGAAGAACCGGACAGGCTGGTGCCGGTGATGATAGAAAAAGCAAGACAAGGTACCTATCCCAACCTGGTGGAGAAAGACATCAGCAGGGATTTTCTTTTTATAACTGATACCGTAGAGGCATTTGTAGACGCAGCGCTGAATATGAAGGCTGCGATCAGGGGTAATTCTTACAATATCTGTACCGGGCAAAAGACAACACTGGAGCAGCTTGTGGACCTGGTGAGGAGCGAATTCAGAATTAATGCAGTGCCGGTATGGGGTAATATGCAAAACCGTAAGTGGGACCTTAAAGACTGGTACGGCAACCCGGAGCATACTACCCAGGACATAGGCTGGACGGCAAAAACATCGCTGAAAGATGGAATGCGGGCCACCTATAACTGGCATGAGGAAGTGAAGTATGTAGATACGATCATACCGGCATTTAGTAACACAAAACTCAATGCAAAAATAAGCGCGATCATAGCGTGCTATAAAGACGGGCAGGCGATACCGGTGATGTATGAGCGGCTGGTAAAAATGTTTAACGAGACCAAGATACGCTATGAGATCATTTTCGTTAATGACTGTTCGCCAGATAACTCAGAAGAAGTAATAGCCAAGATAGCCGCCAAGGACAATAATGTTATAGGCATTACCCACTCGAGGAATTTCGGGTCACAGTCGGCGTTCATCAGTGGGATGGAGATATCAACAGGGGATGCCGTAGTGCTGATGGATGGAGACCTGCAGGATCCGCCGGAGATCATACCTGCTTTTTACGAAAAATGGCTGGAGGGGTATGATGTGGTGTATGGCAAGCGCGTGAAGAGGGAGATGTCGTTTTTTATGAACCTAGTGTATAAAGGGTTTTACCGGATATTTAGCTCAATATCTTATATAAAGATACCAGTGGATGCCGGAGACTTCTCTATGATGGATAAGAAGGTGGTGAAAGAGCTGATCAATATGCCGGAGACGGAAGTATTTTTAAGAGGTCTGCGCGCGTGGGTAGGGTTTAAACAAATAGGCGTGGATTATTTGCGGCCTGAAAGGATGTTTGGCAAGAGTACCAACAACTGGCGGCGGAATATAGGCTGGGCCAAAAAGGCGATTTTCTCTTTTAGCTTTGTGCCCCTTGAAATGCTCAGCTATCTCGGCTTTATACTCACCGGGGTTTCCTTCCTGGCTATTATTGTGCAGGTGATACTGAAGATACTGTACCCGGACGTGCCGCATGGCGCCACCACGATTATTGTATTGATACTCTTCTTTGGCGGTGTGCAGTTGCTGGCGGTTTCTATATTGGGAGAGTACCTTTCGAAGATATTTGAAGAGACCAAGGACCGGCCAAAATTCATCAGGCGGTCGGTGATATTTAAGGGGAAACAACTGAATACGGCCTCGGAAATAGAGAATTTTAAGAAGGACAACCAGGTAATTAAAACAAAATAAAGTGGGCTGGTAAGGAAAGATTGTACAGTTCGGCTTAATAAATAACTTTACGTAATAAACTGATAGTATGGAAACACTTAAGAAAAATGTGGACGTATTTAATTCGGATGTGGAGGGGAATAATGGTTATAAATACACCACCAATGCACCTTTGTCATCGATACTTGCCAATAAGAGGATGACGGATGCTACCCTGGAACTGATAGCCAAAGATGTAAAGACCATTATAGATATAGGTGCAGGTGACGGCAGCTATACGAATGACATAAATAAGGTGCGGCCGGAAATAAAGATGGCCGGTTTTGACCCCGCAGCAGTGGCCATAAAAATAGCCGCTGAAAAATACAAGAACATCGACTTTTTTGTGGGTAATATTTTAGAGGCAAACACTTTTCCGAATAAAAAGTTTGACCTGGCGATCATCAGGGGGGTGCTGCATCACCTTACTGACCCGGAACTGGCTATCAGCAACTCCGGTATCATGGCAGACCGTGTGCTGATCATTGAGCCAAACGGCAATAACCCGATACTGAAGATGATAGAAAAAAAGTCGGCATACCACATCGAACATGAGGAGCGGTCATTTACCAGCGACCTGCTGAAACAATGGTGTGAGCAGAGCGGCTTTGTGGTAGAAAAAATAGATTTTATTGGTTTTGTACCATTCTTCTTCCCTACGTCACTGACGCGGATCATTCATTTTTTCCAGCCATTAGGAGAGAAGATATATCCGTTGAAGAAATACTTTGGCGCGCAGATCGTAATCCTGTGCAGGAAGAAATAATTAGTTTTCAAACCGACATCACGAACAAATGCTGACTCCCGGAAAATATACATACATCACTAAGAACTGCCTGTTTTGCGACGGGACGGATGAGAAAACGCATCCCATCCTGTATAAAAAGAACTTTAAGGATGAAGACCTGAATGCAGAGATTTTTTCTGCACGGCGCACCACCGAACACTTTCACTATGACATGGTAAAGTGCGAAAAAACAGGGCTTATATTTTCCCGGCACATTCTTGACGATGATACGCTTAATGAACTGTACAAAGGAAGCATAGTGACTTTTGGTGAGCAGACCGAATTCATCAAGCGCGACTATTGGGCGCCTATAGCTGATTATGTAAAGAAATGGAACAAAGGGAAGTCACTAGATATAGGCTGCAGCAATGGCTTCTTCCTGGAGGTGCTGAAAGATAACGGATATGAGGGCGTATATGGCGTGGAGCCGGGCGTAGAACCCAAGACGATAGCAAGAGCTGACATAAGAGATAATATTCACACAGGGTTTTATGGAGCAGGGTTGTATCCCGATAATTCTTTTGACCTGGTCACCTGTTTCCAGACGCTTGATCACCTGAGCGATCCGCTGGGGATGCTCAAAAATATGTATAACAGCACCAAGCCGGGAGGTCACGCCTACCTGATCATGCACAATACCTTGGCTCGGCAGGCCAAGGTATTCGGAGAGAAATCGCCGATAATTGATGTGGAGCATATTTACCTGTTCAATAAAGAGAACCTGCCCATGCTCTGTAAAAAAGCTGGTTTCAAGGTAGTATCGGTCTTCGATGTGAAGAACGGGTACCCGCTCAACTACTGGATCAGGATGTCGCCGCTGCCACTGAAAAAACTCTGGATAGGTCTGGCGAAGGCACTGGGAATGTATAACAAAGTATTTGCGATAAATGCCGGGAATATGGGCATCATACTGGAGAAATAATCTGTGTGTTGATACCGGCCAATGGAGCTTATGAAAAAAATATTGGTAACAGGCGGTACCGGATTTGTAGGCAGGAACATCGCGGAGTCTTACCTGAAGGACAAATACGAGCTTTTTGCGCCTAAGCGCAGCGAACTTGATTGCAGTGACGATGACAGCGTACAACAGTATTTTTCCTCGCGCTCTTTTGACGTAGTGATACACTCAGCCATAAAGCCGGGACATAGAAACGCGGTGGATACAACAGACAGGCTGTATACCAATTCGCGGATGATGTTCAACCTGCTGAGGCAGCAGGCGCACTGGGGCAAGCTGCTGAACATGGGCAGTGGCGCTATATACGATATGAAGCACTATCAGCCTAAGATGAAGGAGTCTTACTTTGGTACCTACATGCCGGCGGATGAGCACGGATACACTAAATACATTTTCGGGAAGTTGCTGCCGAACCTTGATGCAGTATACGATCTCAGGTTGTTTGGCGTGTTTGGCAAGTACGAAGACTATGCTATCCGGTTTATCTCCAACGCGGTATGCAAGGCTATCTTCGACCTGCCTATTACTCTACAACAGAACAGGAAGTTTGACTATCTGTATATTAGTGACCTGATGCCCGTGCTGGAATATTTCATAGAGCACAACCCTAAAGAAAAAGCATACAACGTAACTCCCGATAGTGCTGTAGAGCTGCTGGAAATAGCAAACATCGTGAAGCGTGTATCCGGCAAACAAATAGACATCAGCGTAGCCCGCGAAGGCACAGGTATGGAATACAGCGGAGACAATTCTTTATTGAGAAGCGAGATGAAGAACGTGGCCTTCATGCCTATTGAGGCCTCGATCACAGAGCTGTACCAATGGTACGAGGCGAACAAAAATAATCTTAACAAGCAACTACTACTGACAGATAAATAATGATAAAAGTAACAGACTATATTACAAGAAAGTTGAAAGAGCATGGCGTGACGCATGTGTTTATGGTGACCGGCGGTGGGGCTATGCATCTGAATGATTCGCTAGGCAGGGGACTTACCTACATCAACAATCACCACGAGCAAGCCTGCGCCATAGCTGCAGAGGGCTACGCAAGAACCGCTAACCGACTGGCTGTGGTGAATGTGACCACCGGCCCCGGCGGACTGAACGCGCTGAATGGTGTGCTGGGCCAATGGACCGATTCCGTACCCGTACTGTACCTGTCAGGGCAAGTGAAATTTGAGACAACCATAGGTAGCTGCCCGGAGATAAAAGGGCTGCGGCAACTGGGCGACCAGGAAGTGGATATCATCAGCGTGGTGTCGCCGATAACTAAGTATGCGCATACGATCACTGATGCCAATGATGTGAGGTATTGTGTGGAGAAGGCCATTTATATGGCTACGCATGGCAGGCCCGGTCCGGTGTGGCTGGATGTGCCTATGAACATACAAGGCGCGCAGGTAGATGAAGATAGTCTCAGAGGCTTTGATGTGCCGGAGCCCGAGGCTAAGGATGATATTCAGGCGAAGATCAAAACAGTTGTTGAGAAAATAAAGAATGCTAAACGACCGGTGATACTGGCGGGACATGGCATCAGGATATCTGGCGCGGTAAGCGAATTTGAAGCATTACTGAGCAGGTGCAATATACCAGTTGTCACAACCTTCAATGGGATGGACGTCATAGGCGAGGAACATAAAAATTACATAGGGCGTTTTGGTACGCTGGGTAACAGGGCGGGCAATTTTACCGTTCAGAATGCAGATGTGCTGATAACACTGGGTACGCGAAACAACATAAGGCAGGTAAGTTATAACTGGGAGTTCTTTGCCCGGGAGGCATATAAAATAGTGGTGGACATAGACGAGGCAGAACTGCAGAAGCCTACGGTAAAACCAGATCTGCCTGTTTGTGCTGATGCAAAGGAATTCATTACTCAATTGGCAGAAGGGCTGGGAGATGCGGTGCGCGCCTCGCATACCGACTGGCTGGATTGGTGCCATGTGCGCAAGGAGAAATACCCTACAGTATTGCCTGAATACCAGCATCCGAAAGGGGGCGTACATCCTTATGTGTTCATGGAAGTGCTGGGGAATTGTATTCCTGATGGGGGTATAGCGGTGACCGGCGATGGCACGGCATGTGTGGCTCCCTTCCAGGCAATGCCGGTGATGCATAAGTTCAGAATATTCTGGAACAGTGGGTGCGCCTCTATGGGGTACGACCTGCCGGCTGCCATAGGCGCCTGCGTGGCTAATGAAGGTAAAGACGTGATCTGCATAGCGGGCGACGGCAGTCTGCAGATGAATATACAGGAGCTGCAAACGGTGATCCATCACCAGATGCCTATAAAACTCATTTATCTCAATAATGACGGCTATATTTCCATCAAGCAGACGCAGGACGGGTTCTTTGGCGGGCATAGGGTAGGTAGCGATCCCGGGTCGGGGGTGAGCTTCCCGGATATTATAAAACTGGGCACTGCATATGGGTTTAAAACCTGCCGCATCACCTCTCATACCGACCTGGAGGCCAATATCCTTAGCTTTCTGAATGAAAAAGGCCCAGTGATCTGTGAAGTAGTATTAACTGAAGATTACAAATTCCTGCCCAAGGTATCGTCCAAAAGGCTGGATGATGGCCGGATGATATCGGCGCCGCTGGAAGACCTGGCCCCTTTTATGGACCGGGAAGAGTTTAGGTCAAATTTGTTCATTAAAGAATATATTGGGTGATTTTTTATTATTTTAGCACTTTGATAAACCTTTAAATAGCTATACGTGAATTTATTAGAACGAAAAATGGTAGACCAGTTGAAGGATCTCAAGGAGAATCACTTTGCAATTGGCATTAAAGCGGAATTTGAAGCAGAAGGTACCCGCCTGGAAGAAGCGCTTCGCCTGAAAGAAGTGATCACCAAGGCTGGCCTCGACCTTACCATAAAGATAGGTGGCTGTGAAGCATTGAAAGATATGTACGATTCCCGCTCGATAGGTGTGACCCGTATAGTAGGGCCAATGATAGAAACACCGTATGCACTGAAGAAATTCCTGGCCTGTGCCAACCTTGCCTTCCCACAAGAGGAAAGAAAGGAAGTGGATTTCCTGATCAATGTGGAGACGATATCTACGGTGAAGAACTTTGATGATATGCTGAAACTGCCCAACATCAATGAGCTGAAAGGCGTGGTGGTAGGCCGTGTGGATATGACCGGTTCAATGGGCCTTACTCGTAACGACATCAACTCTGATACGGTGCTGAAAATATGTGACGAGGTGCTTGTAAAGGCCAAGGCATTCAGCAAGGATATGGAGTGTGTGATAGGCGGTGGTGTTTCGTCTGAGTCATTGCCATTCTTTGATAAGCTGCCTCATGGCCACCTGGACAAATTTGAGACACGTAAAGTGCTGTTCAACGCACAACAGGCAACGCTGAAAAACGGCGGTGACAAAGGCATACTGAAAGCAGTAGGCTTTGAACTGATGTGGTTAAAGAACAAGCGCGATTTCTATGGTATGATCTATAAAGAAGATGAGAACCGCATAGAAATGCTGCAGCAGCGCTATGATAAACTAATAGCCCAGGCCGGCGGAAAGTATGAGTAAAACGGTGCTGATAACCGGCGCAAGCAGGGGCATAGGTAAAGCATGCGCGGCTAAGTTTTCGGAACATGGTTACCGGGTGCTGGCTCCTGCCCGCACCGAAATGGACCTTGGTGATGAGCAGAGCATCCGTAATTATGTATCTCACATAGATGGAACTGTAGACTGCTTAGTGAACAATGCCGGTATCAATCCGCTGGCGAAGGTGGGGGAGCTTAATTTTAAAGACGCCAGGCAGTTGATGGATATTAATTTCTGGGCCACGGCTTTGCTGACGGACCTGCTGGCGCCAAAGATGAGAAGCAACGGATACGGCAGGATAGTGAATATCAGTTCTATATGGAGTGGCGTAAGCAAGGAAGGGAGGTCGATGTACGCATCGAGCAAGGCAGCGATCAATTCATTTACCCGAACGGTGGCCGTAGAGTATGCAGCAGATAATGTGCTGGTGAATGCTGTGGCCCCGGGATATGTGAATACGGAGCTGACCAAAATGAATAATACCCCGGAGCAAATAGACGTCATTAAAAGTATGCTGCCCGTAAGGCGGCTGGCTGAACCGGCGGAGATAGCGGAAATAATTTACTTCCTGGCTTCTGATAAAAACACATTTATAACCGGGCAAACCATCTTTGCCGATGGCGGATATAGTATAGTATGAGCGACACAAAGCAAATAACATCCAGTATACATAACTATACGATCCATTTCGAGAAGAACCTTTCTTTTCTAACCATGTTGCTGGCGCAGCCGGGCGCTGTATTTATTGTGGATGCGAATGTATTTAAGTTATACCCGCAATACCTGGGGGCGCTGAAGGGCAAGGAGAATCTGCTGATACTTGATGCCGTAGAGGAGAATAAAACACTGGCGGCATCAGAACAGATATTTGACAACGTGATAGCCCTGAACCCGACAAAGAAAACAAAGATCATTTCCATAGGCGGGGGTATCACGCAGGATGTGAGCGGATTTGTGGCCAGTACTTTTTATCGCGGGCTTAACTGGGTGTACATACCTACCACACTGCTGGCACAGGCCGATAGCTGCATGGGCAGCAAGACCTCACTGAATTATAAATCGTACAAA
>Ga0206949_1198_pt1 | contig 20260 bp, 23 predicted proteins | sample Alteio_BWOrgHeat_40_FD_153240 | JGI IMG/M metagenome (GOLD analysis project Ga0206949, IMG submission 153240) | Enriched cells from forest soil in Barre Woods Harvard Forest LTER site, Petersham, Massachusetts, United States -... | ecosystem: Environmental > Terrestrial > Soil > Temperate forest >...
TATTTTTAACAACCAAATGTTTTTGGTATCAAAAGTTGGTGGCCCGGTAGTAGTTACCAATCCTACTACTATGGCGGAGATAGCACGAATTGCTGCGGCGAGCGGGAATAACTGGCAGGCTTTTGTGGGGGTTACGACTGCCAAAGGGTTGTTGAGTTCGGCTACGGGTGTTTTTCCGTTTAACCTTACCACCTATACCACCGGCACCAAGCTAACTACGGTAACGGGTAGTGTGGGCGATATGATAAAAGCAGGCAACTACGTGTTTGTATTATCGCAAACAAAAGGCGTGGTTGTTTTAAATGTTGCTGATTATTCGGTAGCAAAAACTATCCCCGGCATGACGGTAGCCTTCGCGCAAACACCTGATGGTTCAGTTTGGGCGGCGGGCGGCACATCGCTCATAAAAATAAATTCAACCACCCTCGCCGTTAATACAGTTACCGTGCCGTTTACAGTAAATGGCTCATGGGCTGCCTGGCACCCCGGCTCTATTACCGCCTCGACTACTGAAAACAGCATATTTTTGGCCGATAACGGAACCGAAACCGGTGCAACGGCTATTTATAAATATATTGATGGGAACGCAGCATCGTTATCGACACCATTTATTAGTGTGGCTTCGGGTAAAGAACTTTACGGTGCAGGTGTGGCATATAATACCACAACCAATCAACTGGTAGTAAATACAGTAAAATCAGGCTTCGGAACTAATTTTGGTTTTAACGATCTTGACTTTTATAACGCTACCACTGGTGCTTTGATAAAAGATGTGCCATTCAGCGGGTACTATTTCCCGGCAACTTATGTGTTTCATTAATACAAATTGATATTAAGGGCTGCCGCTTATGTTATTTAATGTAAGCGGCATTCTTTTTTAGGTTAATGTGCGCCAAAATCACAATATTTGCGCAAAATATTAAAAATGAGTTTAGTTGTTATTGGTACCGTAGCGTTCGACGCGATTGAGACACCTTTTGGTAAAACTGATAAGATAGTAGGCGGCGCAGCTACCTACGCAAGTTTGGCGGCATCATATTTTTATGATGATGTGAAGATAGTGGCTGTTGTGGGCGATGATTTTCCGCAAAGCGAGATAGAGGATTTTCATAATCACCATATCAGTACCGAAGGTTTGCAGATTAAAAAAGGCGAGAAATCGTTTTTTTGGGCGGGCAAATACCATAACGATATGAACAGTCGCGATACGCTGGTAACGGAACTGAATGTACTGGCTGATTTCGATCCCATCATCCCCGAAAGCTACCAGGATTGTGAATACCTTATGCTGGGCAACCTTACCCCGCAGGTACAGCAAACGGTTATTAAACGATTAAGAAATCGCCCTAAATTAATAGTGATGGACACCATGAACTTTTGGATGGACATTGCCATGGACGACCTGTTGGAAACCATAAAACTAATCGACGTATTAACCATTAACGATGCCGAGGCGCGCCAGCTATCCGGCGAATTTTCGCTGGTTAAAGCTGCCCGTAAAATATTACAAATGGGCCCTAAATACCTCATCATAAAAAAAGGTGAACACGGCGCGTTGCTGTTTAGTGATGATTTGATCTTCTCGGCACCGGCATTACCTTTGGCCGATGTGTTTGACCCAACCGGGGCAGGCGATACTTTTGCAGGCGGCTTTATAGGTTATTTGGCAAAGGTGGGCACCATCAACTTTAATAACATGAAGAACGCCATTATATTTGGCTCGGCATTGGCCTCGTTTTGCGTGGAGAAGTTTGGTACGGAGAAGATACGCAACCTTTCAAAAGCTGAAGTTGCGGCACGGGTGAATGAGTTTGTTACTTTGTCGCAGTTCGCGATAATAGAATAGCACAGCCCCCTCTAAACGGCGAAGCCTTCATGAACACCATTAAAAACAAACAACCGTGAATAATCTCCCCCGGTAGGGGAGACTTTAAAAAAATTAATATTTTCAAAGAACGTTTTATAGGCATCGCTGCGATATATTCAAATTTCGGGAATTGGGTTGGGGAAAATGGTGACACTGTTTTGTCAGTAGGTGATAATCAGTGGGTTAATTTGTTGGTGAGAACACCAACAAAGGTGGGGATTATTGCCTATTTCGCTTCATTAACACACCCCTGCAGCCGCACATTCTTTCGCGCCCCCTCTCAAGAGGGGAACTTTTAGGCTAATTTTCCTATTGCCTTAAATCTTTCAAAAACTTCTTCTGTGTGCGGGGCATCGGGTAGTTCATCGGTAAGGTCTTGGCCGGCCCAGTGTTCGTAGTGCTGGCCGCGGCGCCACAGGCGGCTTTCGGATACATCGTATATCACACCTTTATAGGCTACCCATATCTCGGGCTTATCCTGGCCGTTGCGCAGGGCCAGTTGTGAGCGGGTGTATTGGGGCAGTTCTTCAGGCATGGTATATCTTGGGTTTCCTTGCCCTAAAGTATTCATAAAAACCAATATTCATCAGCAATAATGCCATCAGGTAAAAATGATCCTCAAGCGGGATGGTGCCAAGCCTGATCCCCAGGTTTTGAGCGTTGTTATACATAACCACAGGCAGCGAGGTGAGGATGCCATTGATAATGTAAAACGGCACAAGTGCCACCACAAACGCGGCATAAAAGCGGTTGAGCCATCGCACTTTATAAATGAACTGGAATATGATCACCAAAAAAGCCAACAGGGTAAAGGTTACCCGTGTGTACAGGCGGTGGTGATAGAAAATGAGGATGAGTATGGAAAAAATAATTATAAGGTTTGATATGATGCGGGTAAGGCGCATATCCATTTCGCGCTTCATGTAGTGATTAAGGCAGGTATAAATGAAAGTGCAGGCAAACGGCACGGTTAAAAAAAATAATATTTCTTCAACAGGCAGTTGCAAAATGTTAATGCCGATGGTATAACGGGGGTTGAACGACCAAACACCATCGACCGTGAATAAGATATCCCAAAACAAAAATACCCCACCTGTTATAGCCAAGCCTGGCCATAGGTATCTCCATTTTTTATGAAAGGCTACCTTTTTGTCGAAGGATAAGGCCAGTGGGAACAGTATGGTAAGGAAGTTGATGAGTAAATAAATATAGTTCACAGTAAAAGATAAGCCTTAATATACAAAAAAAATAATAAACACACTCCCTAAGTGTGTTTACAGGCATTATCATTCAACCAGGATCTTATACGTATTGTTCTATTACCTGCTGCAACTGCCCGGCCTGTACCACGCCGCTTTGGCGCCATTTGGTTTGGCCGTTTTTAAATACTATCAGCGTGGGCACGCTTTGCACTCTGTATTCGCTGGCCGCGCTGGGGTTTTTGTCGACATCAATTTTTATAATCGTCACCTTATCGCCCATATTGTCTTTCAGTTGTTTTAATATGGGTGGCATCATTTTGCAGGGGCCGCACCACTCTGCCGAAAAATCAACCAATACCGGTTTTTCCGAGCTTATTATTTCCTTAAAATTTGCCATTAGCGTTTTCCTCCTGTAACTATCAACAGTTTTATTAAAGATACGTTTTATAGGAGGCTATTTTTTTACAATTGAATAACGAAATACACTTCATAATTCCGCATCAACCTTCAGGTGATCGGCTAAAATTGGGGTTTAGTTCCACCAATATAGCTATTTAGGGTTATACGGCAATAGCGGAACTTACGCTATAACCGCCTTTAGGTTGGGGGTGATTATGTCGATTCCAGTCTTCCAAATCTATGAGGCCCGGCTCGGTATGGTAATGGTTATCGCTTGCAGGGCATTTCACCGTGTATTCTCCCACTTTTAATAAAGCTATAACAGGCCGCGCGCCGCATTGGCTACAACCTTTTACATACATAGTGTGCGGAATAGTCAGAAATCCCCTCATACGTACCTCATACGGGAATAATTGAAATTAGTTACAACGTGAGGTTTTATTTCATCAAATACTGTGATTTTCTTAGAAAGAAGTTTTACTCCGCCACTGCCGGATCAAATAGCAGCGGGAAAAATTGCCCAGCCAGTATTTCACCTTCGGGTATTCCGGGTATGCCTTTTAATATCTCTTCGTTCGAGTTTGATTGCGTTCCATCGGCGAACACGTTGAGCACAAACGCCCTACGCGAGTTAACCGACCTGTTCTCATATGATCCATGCACCATCAGCGGGTGATGGAACGAGCCATAACCCTTTTTCATTTCAATGGGGATGGGCTTAAATTCAGCTTTTTGTTCTTCAGTAAGGTAATCCATCAGCCCTTCCATATCGCCGGCAAGTTCGGGTTTATCCAGTAATCCCCACTTATGGCTGCCGGGACTATAATACAGGCAGCCATTGTCCTTAGTGGCATCATCCAAACCTATCCAGCAGGTGAGGTGTTGCATGGGCGCGGTACGTGTCCAGTACGAATAATCCTGGTGCCAGGCCACCACGCCGCCATGCTTGGCAGGCTTGCAAAAAAGTTGATCGTGCCAAAAACGTACGGGTTTATCATCAAGCAGTTGACTGGCTGCCATCAAAAAGGCCGGGTTATACAGCACATCATGAAAGCCCTCGGTAATACGCCAGGCCCCTAAAGCATGGAACAATACTGTTTCAGGATTGCCTGATTCATTCGAGAAAAAATAATAGAACAACGGGTTTCCGGGATGAGATGGGTCGGCTATGCCCGCCAGTTCCTCATTGAGTTTATCTACCTGCCATTCTTCAAGCAGTTTTACATTGCTCAAGTAACCGTTCTGTTTGAAAAATGCCACCTGTTCATCCGTTAGCCTGTATTTATCCCATTCTCCGGGTGTTTGGGGTATTTTAAAAAAATCTGAAATTAAAGCATGTATGGTGGATAGGTCTTTAACTAATGTACTCATATTTTTTATTTTTAGGCAGATAACGTATTAAGTTGGTATGTATGTACATATTTAACCAATTGGATTTGAATTTGCAAATATTTTAGCCAATTATTTAAGGATGGTTACCGCTCCGGCGACCTTAGGCTTGTTAACTTTCAGGTCGATAACATAATAATAAGTGCCTGTAGGCAGCGCGTGCCCGTTATAGGTGCCGTTCCACGATTTGGGATAGCCGATTGAGTAATAAACCCGTGTACCATACCGGTTATATACCGAAACCACGCAGCTGGGGTACAGGATAAGGCCAGGTATATCCCACAAATCATTTATGCCATCGCCATTAGGTGTAAAGGCGTTGGGTACATCTACATCGCCAATTACCTGTACGTTTATTGTCCCTGTTCCCACACAACCAGTAGCCGATGTTACCGTTAACTGGTAATTCGCCGTTTTTAGCCCTGTTAAAATAGGGTTGGCAATGGTACTGTTGCTCAGGCCGTCGGTCGGGCTCCATTGGTAGCTTACAATATCGCCGGTTGTTATGGGGTTTAGCTGTACGGTGTTGTTCAATTTAATAATAATATTTTTGTCGAAAGTAACCGTTGGCAATGGCTCCATGTTAACAATGTAAGGCGCACTGCCCGCCGGCGCCGAACACTGCCCGCTGATGATATTGCAAACCACAGCATCGCCATTATTAAAAGTGCCTGTAAAGGTAGCGCTATTGGTGCCCGCGCTTACCCCGTTAACAGTCCATTGGTAACTGGGTGCATCGGCATTTTGTGTAGTTGCGGTAAACGTTAAAGGGCTGCCCGTGCAAACATTGTTGACAGAGGGGGCGATGGTAACAATGGGCTGTGGGATTATATCTTTGGTGGTAACATTAAATGCAACGGTATCATAATCGGGCTCGGCATTCTCGGCTATAATTTGTACCGTGTAGGTTGTATTGCTTGTTAAAGGCGTACCGGGTGCAGGTTCCTGGTGCGGGGCAATATTAATATTGCAGTCGTAGCTATATGCCGGGGGATTGGCCTTAATAAAATCGGGCATGGTGCTAACACATGGTAATAAGGTAACATCGGGATAAACGGTTGTAATTTTAAGGTACGACTTTACGTCGACGGTTGCCGTAGCGGTTGAGGAATGCAAGGCGTCATAATTCAGGTTCCCATTCTGCGTTCCTGCGTTCCCGTTCCCCGCGAACGTGCTGGTGTAGTTACCTGTCAGTTGCCTTATTTCGTTATTGTTTACATCGCCTATCAACAAACTGCCGCTTGCCGTTATTGCAAGGCCTATGGGTTCATTAAATTCTGCATTAGGCAGCTTTGAGCCTTTTATGTATATATAACCATCCCTGTTACCTGCTGTGTCATTGCCCATTATGGTGGTAACAGAATTGTTTACATCTATTTTTCTTATATCCTGGTTTTGGGTATCGGCAACATAGATATTGCCATTTTTATCAATAGCTAAATTATAAGGCTGGTCAAAATTTGCGTTAGTGCCCACCGCGTCAAATAATCCCGGCTGGCTGTTACCCGCAATGGTTGTTACAAAGGCCGCCGGGGTAATTTTTCTTATGCGGTTGTTATAGGTATCGGCTACATATAAGTTATCGGCAGCGTCAATAGTTATGCCCGCGGGCGAATAAAACAGCGCGGTAGCCCCGGGGCCATCGGCAAAGCCCTGTACGCTGCCTGCAACGGTATAAACCAACCCTGCGGGTGTTACTTTTCTTATTTTATTGCCGCCGGCATCGGCAACAAAAAGGTTGCCATGGCTATCCACCGCTATACCGTAAGGCTTGTCGAAACTAACCCCCAGGCCCGATCCTACATCATTAGCGGTATAGTAAGCAGTTCCGGCTAAAGTAGTTACAACGCCTGCCGGGGTTATCGCTCTTATCAGCCCCGATTTGGAATCGGTAACATACAGATTGCCGGCAGCATCAATGGCAATACCTTCAGGCGTATCAAAGCTGGCTGCGGTGCCTTTGCCGTCCGCATTGCCTACCGTGCCGCTGCCGGCAAAGGTGGTTACATTGCTTGCCGGGTCAATTTTTCGTATCACATGGCTGCCTGCATCAGCTATATAAATATTACCTGCAGCATCAACACAAATACCTGTAGGCTGGTTAAACGTAACAGGGGTGGAGTTATCGCTTACCTTAATTATTACATTTTGTAAGCCTGTGCTAAAACACCCGAATGTTGCGGGTGTAATAACTATGGCAGGGTTCGGGTTAATGTTATCGGGTTGTACCGATCCAAGCAGATCAATCGTAGCAGTTAATGTACCCGAAGGGGGGAGCTGAATAGTGATAGGTTGCTTTTTGATGGTTATTACAGGCTTTTGCGCGCGGGCCATACCCACCCAGGCAACAAGGATGGATACACACACTAATATTCTATTGATATTGCTACCAACCATATTGTTGTACCAAATAATTACAGGTGTAGAAAAAGAATTAAAGGCCCTATTATAATTGTAATGCTAATATAAGTGCTAAAAGCATTTTATTAGCAAAAAGATGAGATTTTTTATATTGTTACAAATCAATAGCCTTGCCCTGAACAGGGAAAATAAGGTTTAGCCCAAGCGTATTTTCGACCTTGAGCTGCTGCTTTAATTTGGCTATATTAACCTGTGGCGGTTTAACGTGTGTAATAATAATATTGAAGCCTTTAAGCGAGTTGGCGCCGGTAAGTGCCCCCAGGTTGTTCATTTCCACCATCAGCCAGTGAGGGGTAAGGTGGCCGAACAGCGTTTTATCCGGTTGTTCATCGGGGAACGAGGTTTCTATCATTATCGCTTTTAATTTTTTGCTTTTTACAAGCGGGGCAATAGCCAGCCATAGCTTGTGCAGATTTTGGCTTTTTTCAATGGAATCGGGGCCGGTATCACCCAAATACAAAATATAAGCATCGCCACTGCTTACCAAAAACGCGGTGCTGGTTAAATTCGAATGGCTTAAGGGGAATGCCCGCACCTTTAAGCCGGTATTTTTTATGCTGATAACGCTATCGGGCGTTAATGCTTCGTAGTGGTATTTTTTTAATAAAGGTGCTTCGCCATCATCGGCAAAATTGGCCCAACTTTCCCAGGTAAAGTAGTCTGACTTGATGGTTTTCAGCGTACTTGCCAGCCCGTAAATATTTTTGGCGGTATCATCGGGCGAGTTGATAATAAGCCCGGCAACATGGTCCAAATGGGCGTGCGAAATGAAATAACCTTTAATATATCGCCTCAGCACATCATCCACCGAAATGGAAAATATTTTATTGCTGATGGCCTTTTCAATGCCGTAATGCAGCGTGCCGGCATCAAGGCATATGTAATCGTTTGTGCCTCCTGCGGCAACCATATAAGCCGAAAGGTTGCTTTCATCAATGCCGCCCATAACCCCTAACGGTACTATTTTGAATGATGGGGGATTTTTGGCTTGTGCAAAAGCAGTGCTTACAAACAGTATTAAACCAAGCGCAGTTAACGAAATATGCTTACGGAACATATACAATATTTTTTTATTTAATTTGGGCTGATAATGAAAGCCAGTCAAATTGCAGCAAAAGCCGTGGTGCGGATATTTTTATTATTGCTGCTTATATCAACTATCCCATTTTTAGAGGGAGATAACGCCAAATTACAAAATTTTAATTTTACCATCCACCATGCCTGGACACTTATTTTCCCTGCTTTGCTCATTTTGGGTTTTATTGGGCTGCTCATCACTTGTACCATTAAAAAATATAAGGTGACCGATCTTAACTGGCTGCTGGTAGTAAATACGCTGGTGTTGATAGCTTATGGTATAGCTGTATTTATAAAAGTTTACCAGGCAGTAGCTTAATGAGCTATTCGGTTTTCATTTCCTTCTCTGCCGATTTTTTGTATTCGTAATCGCCGCCTAATAAAAATCCCCATGGTTTAAGGCTTTCTATACGGTCGAAAATGATCTTCAAAATAGCTATGGTAGGGATGGACAAAAACATGCCCGATAACCCCCATATCATTTCGCCAAATACTATCCCCAAAAAAGTGATCAACGCGTTAAGCTGTACTTTTTTACCTACTATGGTGGGCAATAGCAGGTTCGAATCGATGGCGTGTATGGCAATTACGCCTACCGCAACTTCAATTGCTTCTTTAACGGTACCGGTGGCAAAAGTTATGATGCTACTCAAAAACAAAGCGGTAAAAATGCCTACATAAGGTATAATGTTAAACAGCCCCACAATAAGCCCCAGCAGCACCGCATACTTTATCCCGATTATCCAGAACAAGGTACAGGCTATGGTGGCTACTATTCCCATTTCCAGCAGCAGGCCAAGTATATATTGCCTTAATATACCTTGTACGTTTTCAACTATATCGTGCACAATGGGCGCATTGTCCTCATTGAAAACCCATATGACAAATTTGAACAGCAGCCTGCGGTAAAACAATATGAAAAACGTGAATATCATTATAAACACGTAAAACAGCATTAAGGATGATATAGCGCCGAAGGTAGTTTGCAAAACATCGCCACCCGATTCAATAAGCTTTTTAGTAGTGTTATTGATATAGGTCATTTGACTGTGCGCATTGATGTGAAATGCCGACGTTACCCAATCCTGCAGGTCGCTAACCGACTGCGATACCTGGTTTTTTAACTGCGTCCAGTCGCTGGCAAGGTTTGATATTTGCGAGCCCACCAAATAGCCTATGCCAAAAACAAACCCTACTAAAAGCAATATGGATAGGAGCGAGGACATGCTTCGTGGAAGACGAAGTTTCCTCTCGAAGAAATTTGACAGCGGCAATAAAAGTATGGCGAATAAAAGCCCGAACATCAGCGGGTCGAGTACTTCCTTGCCCTCAATAACCAAATATCCTAAAGCTATAAGGCCTACAAGCACTAACGAAAGCTTTTCATAAAAAGGGGCTATAATTTTTTTCACAGGCATACGCAAGGGGATTTAGTTTGGATGAACACGTTATACACTTTTATGTTTTGAAGGTAAGCATTATTGATCAAAATCTGCTTTTAATAGAAAAATGTCAGGTATTAATTAGCCGCACATTTTGGCAGATAATTTGTTCTGATAAAAATATTATCTACCTAAAAAATAAAACGTTATGGCAAAGTATTCAGAAAAAGCAAGCGAAAAAGTTGAAAAAACCATGCACGAATTAAAGGAAGGCACGCTGAAAAGCGGCAGCGGTAAGAAAGTTACCAGTAAAAAACAGGCCGTTGCTATAGGCTTATCCGAAGCACGTAAAGAAGGCGATAGGGTGCCGAAGAAGAAATAGTACTAATGTAATATCGTACTTGTTGGTGACAACACCAACAAGGGCGGGGGGAGGTATCCCCGAATTAATATCGAACACCGAATATTGAATGTCCAACGCCGAAGTTTCCTTCATTATTCGATATTCAGTATTCGGTGTTTGATGTTATTAAAACTTTAATTAACCTCCAGTTCATCCCTTGAAGGGAACTTGGGGAAATTGTTTTGCCCGCCCAACTGGTACCAAAAAACGGTGGTGGCTATGTCATCCTGTAAGGGCATATATCTGCCATCATGCCGCCAGCCTAAATCTTGTATGGTAACCTTCAGGCTGTTCTCAAAGCGAATGGGGTCGGTAATATGCCAGCGGTATAAACCAAAGCGCTGGGCGTTATGGTAATGCCCATCACCACGTATAACTTGTGCCAGGCCTGTATATGGCCCTGAAAATTCAGTGTATTCCGATGTTTCAACCCCTTTGCTGTCTGTTCTGCGAGTATCAAAATCATACGATCCACAAAAATAATCTTCAGTTCCTGTGCCGTTAATGGTTGGGAATTGTGTGTCGCCATCTATAAAAAACTTTATCTCGCCTTCGCCCCACCAACCATCTTTGTTTGATCCGTATGCCATATAGGTGCCTACATACTGGCCCTTGCCTTGTATACTATCAACCAGTACATAGTTCCTTTTAAAAGGAACAGGGTTTACACGCCTGAACTGTGCGTGAAAATAGGCTGCATCATTGGGTATAGGGGCAAGTGTATAGTCAACCTGGTAATATAACGTCATATCATCATCGTCGATATTCTCCATAGTAATGCGGCATTTTTTGCGGAACGGCATGGGCCAGTAGCAATTAAAGGCACTGCCCGGGTTCACTGTAACAGCCAACGAGTTTACAGGCGCGTATTCGCCCCATCCATTACAAAAAAAGTCGCCCACGGGCACTTCGACTGAGGGTGTGGTTTCATCGTCCCAATAAAAACGGAGTATGGCATAGCGCCAGTTGCCGGTAGGGGTCATCCATATATGTTGTATGGCGCCGGGGCCGGTTATTTCGGCAATGGTAAATGTGGTTTTTGATTTTATGACTACGCTGGGGCTAACTTTCCAGCCCTGGCCCAGCTCTCTTGAGGCATCTTTACCGGTACCTGTTATAGCCATACCGCCTTTGCCTTTTTCGCCAGTAAAATTTTCGGGGCTTATTGAGCGGCTTTTTGCATCAGACACCTGGTACAAGTTGCTTAAACTATTATTTAAGCCGGTATTTTTTTGGGCAACGGCAACTGTGGCCGCGCACACCATTGTTGCTGTAAATAAGTTTTTTATATATCGCATAGTGCTAATATCTGTAATAAATGTGGTTGAGTGAAATAAAATTGTTGATACAAACCAATGTTGTTACGACAATAACTTGCAGAAGAAAAAGCCTAAAAAGAGAATAATAATGTAGAAGACAATCAGAAATGTTTAACTACCCGTTTGGGCGGTTTATTGGCGTTGTCATCTCTGCCGAACTTACTGGTAAGGATGCCTACGGCAATATAAATAACAGGCGATATCAGGAACTCGAAAAGTGTATCAGCCACGTTGCGGAATTGTGCCGATATTTCGCCGAAGCTCCAATCGTAAATACCTATTAATAATAAAATCGAAATAATAATAATATGCAGCAAATGCCATATATACATCATCCAGGCGGTGGTGTATTTTTTTAGGGCGAAAGTGCCGATACCATAAATACTTAATATGGTTGCAAATTTGCAAATGTGCCTTACTTTACGCGGAATGGACTGATAATAATTAACATCAACCAGGTACAGGTTATATAAGGAATATATAACGACGATCATTATAAAACCGACCCAAAAATAAGTACGCTTTTTAATTTTCGGCATTTGCAAAACTAAGTTTTTTTGAGAAGATAAGCCACAGCGCTATGATAAGGCCGTAAACCACAAATGTAAAAACATAATGATGCGCGAAATCGGCATAACGGGGATGGTATAAAATGATATAGGCTACACCCGCGCACCTGATAACATTAGTTATATATATAGCTATTAAGCCGCCAACTATAAATAAAGTTTTACGAAGGATTTTAGCCGGCATGCAGATAATGAAACCCACATAAAGCACAAACAATTCCAAAGCATTGCAACCATCTTCGATGGAAACAACATTGTTTTGATGAAAAAAGATCTTTTGTAAGGGCATTGGTGTGTAGCCCTGGTCGGTAGCAACATTACTGACCTCGCTGCGGGTGGAGTAATCAGATGAGCTTGTATATGTATTTAACAGCCATGTAGTGGCTACCCCAACCGAATAAGTGAGGGGTTTATCTAAAATACGATTTGGCAACAAAAAAGCGAGGTATAAAACCTTCCATATCACCAGGATAGCAAAGGCTTTTAAAATAAATTTTTTTACTGCAACAGGAACTTTGTTCCAAGCGCTTAGGGCCATGTTTCGCGTTATCTAACGTCGGCTACAGCTTGCTTGGTTTTTCTTACAGCAAAAACACCGATAGCAAGGCCGGCAATAACCAAATATACAACATTTGTGTTTATTGGCAAGGCAGCGGGACCGGGTTTACCCGGTTTAACAGGCTCAGGTTTCTTTTTAGCGAATGCCGCTATAGGCATGGCTAATGTCAATGCTAAAATTGCAATTGTGAATAAGTAGGTAATGCGTTTCATTTTAAGGTTTTGTGTGATGAATCTTTGATTTGACACGCAAATACCATACCCTAAAACAAAAAACCACCATAGTGGTGGTAAATGCAGTATTGCAAGAAAACGGAAAAACTAACCTGGCGAAATTTATACACAAACATTTTTTTTCGTGCATAAAATTCCCCAATTAATGGGCATACTTAGCCCAATTAAAGGGCGCTGAATGCATTAATTGCCTAACCCCTTACTGTTGCCTGTGCTTTTTTTGCTTTTCTAACAGCAACAATACCAATTGCAATACCAGCTATCATTAAATAAACAGCGTCGCCGTTTATTGGCAGGTTGGTACCTGAGGGTGGGTTACTACCGCCACCTAAAAGACCACCAAGGAGACCTCCAAGGAGATCAGCTTTAGCTGTAGCCGGATGAAACATTGTTGCTCCTAAAAGGAGAATCGAAAGTAGTGCGATGCGTGATTTCATATTTTTACCGTTTTATTGTTTAGATTACCACTATAAGTTGTACAAACCGTATACCATCCCACATAAAAACAGGAATATGGTTGCAAAAGATTGAATTGCGGTAGTATTAACTATTAATTATGTAGAAAACACGGGTATTACTCCCACCTTGTCGTGGCACTAATTCCCCATTTAGGCATATTTTTTCAGCAGTGTTGAAAGTGGTAAGAATAATAAAACCTTATTTTTCAGCGGTTTGCAAGCTCTTTAGTCATCCGGTTTTACATGGATAGCTGCCACGGGCATTGGCGGTTAGACGCGTGTACTTAACTTATATTTAACATAGGGTAATATAATCTGCTTGTCAATTGTGTAAAATACCAACGGCCGTGCTTTTAGCACAGCCGTTGGTAGGTTCGTAAACCTGCAAATCCTTTATTAAGAAAGCAGTAATGCTGCCTAGTTATTCTTTAAGCCTATCTGGTGCCCGGCGTAGTTGGTTAAAAATTCATTTTCTACAAAAAAGTCAATACTGAATATCGACCGGAAGTCACCGGTATTATTGGGGTTCTGCACCTCGGTAAGGTTGTTGGTATCGGTGGTTGTGTAAGTATAAGTGAACCCTTTATTGGTTGTAACAGTCACTACAGTATTTTGGGGCAATTCGCCAATACTGGCCGTCTTGTCTTCGATTATAGTTACCGATGGTGTACCCGTATCAAATAATAGCTGTGCCGAAATGGTATTGCCGCCATAAGTTATGGTGCCTGGTATATCAGGCGAATAACCACCCGGATTGGTAATGGACAAAGGATGCATAATAAAGCCCGAAGAATTAAGATCAGCAGATGTTAGCCCAAGGGTAAGCAAACCTTCAACATAAGTGCCCCCACTGGTAAAATCAGCCGAAACGAGTGTTGCTAATTTAAAACCGTTGGTTAAACCTGTACCCGGCGAATAGTAGCTAAGCGGGCTGGCAATTGAACTGTTGGTATAACTTACGCCCGGCCCCACCCCAAATATATCGCCCGAATGCGCGGTAAGGCTTTTGTTATTCTGATCAACAATTTTATAATATAAAAACATGGGCACCCTTTTTATGGTAACGCCGCTACCCGCCTCGTCCGGTATGGTTATCGAAGCATAGGCCAGGTTGCCATATTCGGTTGTCGAGCTTGTTTTGTTACCGTAACTCATGGTTGATGTATGCGAGGTGATCGTGATGCCACCGGTAACTATCGAGTCGCCGGCGGTTATGTTAAATCCGGTGCTGGTTATCATGCTGGCAGGTACTATGCCGGCTGCGTCAATAGTAAAACCGGTTGAACCGGTATCAAATATTTCGTCGTAGTTTACTGTTTGGGTGCCAATTTTTGAGATGGGGATAAATATCCTGCTATTGCCCGAATTAGTAAGTTCAAACAGCCCAATGGTAACAGGTTTGGCATCAACAACAGGCGCAGGGGTAGAACTTTTTTTACATGATGATGCAGCAATTGCAAGCACGGCTACTAATTGCAATATTTTAACCGGGTATTTATTTTTCATTAGAGTTATTAGTTTTTAATGGTAATGAAGCTATCATGAGCTATATTAATTCTGTTTTTGGGCGGTAGCTCATGATGGTTTCATCTAATTATGCGTAATCTTTTAATAATCAACAATCTTAATAAAATTCACAGTATAACGTTTGATATGGGCAAACTTATATGCTTATAATAGAAAAGGGAAATAAAACCAGATGAACCGGCTTTTTTTATCGGTGAATTAACCTCTTATTTCTTTTTGTATTTTACGTAAAAAAAGAGTTTTTGGTTGCCCGGCAGGTATCGTTTATCATAAACGTAAATAATATGTTACCATTTTTTTTATGTTAAAATAATATGATATTTAAATGAATTTCAATTATCCTGTTTTTTAATAAAAAAATGTAATTTTGAAGCTATGCTTTCCAAAAAAGCCAAATACGCTATTAACGCCCTGGTTTATTTAGCTCAACAACCTTTAGACCAACCCATACAGATCAGCACTATTGCTGAGCATGAGAATATTTCGCGCAAATTTCTTGAAACCATATTGCTTGACCTGCGTAATGCCGGTATAGTGAACAGCAAAAAAGGCAAAGCAGGCGGTTACCATTTGCTTCAGGCCCCCGAAGACGTGAACATGGCCGAGGTGATGCGCATATTTGACGGCCCCATTGCCCTGCTGCCCTGCGTTGCCCACAAATACTATCAAAAATGCAACGAATGTAAGGACGAAGCTAATTGTGGTATAAGAGATATTTTTGCCGATGTAAGGCGCGAAACTGTTAAGATGCTAAAAGAAGCCACCCTGGCCGAAATTATTAAACGTGCCGAGACATTGCATAACCCGGTAATCGAGTAATATATTCCCCGTTTTAATATTATTATTAATATTATAGCTATAGTTGCTTATAGCAATAAATAACAATAATTAGTTTTGGCTTATAAGGCGAACAACCGCAGGGTTGAGTTGATATAGCTGTAAAAGCGCTTAGATGCAGCATTTAACCAGTGGAATAAAAATTTTAGTAACGTTTGGCATTTCGTTTGCGTTTAAAGTAATAATTACCTTTTTAAACCTTTTTTATTTACCAAACGGGTACTCATTTAATGAATAATTTAAACTTGAATTTTTTAACAACTGCTATCATTGTATGCAGCTGTTTTGTTGAAATGGTTATACTGGTTTTTTACAAACGCTATGACTTTAAATTCGACAGATTGAAAGGGACAGGCAGGATGGCCGATATGGAGATAACTAATAACTATAAAAAGTTTTTTAAGCTGGTTCTTGTGGCAAATCCCATCCTAACGTTTTTACTTATCAGTAATCTATAAGCTTATTTGCAGCAGGTTGCTTAATATGAAAGCCTTCGGACTTAACATCCGAAGGTTTTTTTATTTCACTGCCAGCAGGCTGACTTTTTCAATAACCGGGTCTTTTGCTAACAGTGTTGCCGCGTTAGCCATTAAGGCCGCTGCAATATCGCCATCAAGGTGTGCCTGCCTTCCTTCTTCGGCAGCAAACGTATCAAAAATCCCAAAAGTGGAGGGGCCTATCTGCAAGGCATACCATCTTATAGTTTCCTGCTCAGTTTCTGCCAGCGGAAGCGCGCTTTTAAGAAAGTCCTGTAATTCCTGTTCTTTCCCGGCTTTAGCTTCTAATCGTGCTAATAATGCGAATTTTTCCATGATAAATGTTTTTAAGTATAGTTGATAAACGTACGTATAAAAAGTTTTTTCGGTTGCTTTTAATGGAAGGATCAGTTACCTGATGCCCCCATCTATTTATGTAATTACTATAAATTTACAACTAATGCAGATCATTTTGATATTCAGCTCCTATCAAAATGAGACGATTGTGACAAAGAGAAAGTTTGGATATAAAACAAAATATTGCATTTACCCGTTAATATGGGCAGTTGTGCCACTTCAATAGAAACATGGCATAAATTTAGCGCTATTATAAATAGTTTATTTTAACATAATGACCACATTTTATACAGTTATTGAAGTACTGGCCCTGCTGGCTTGTATTATCATTCCGTTGGCCGGCCCCCGTAAAACCGACAAAAAGAAACAAGCTGCCCGCGAATTAAGCGATATTGCAGTTAACGAAAACGGTTACCTTGAGCATCTTCATCCAGTGCCCGGCGAAGAGCATGCGGCCCATTAATGCCCAAAATACTTATTTTGAAAAAGAAGCCTTTCATTTTGAGAGGCTTTTTTATTTAATAAAAATCCCCAAAAAACATAAACTATTGGTTTAAACCATTTAAAGGCACATTTAGGTAGATATTGGCATAACAGGCACTCTTTTGGCATGGGTGCCTGTACAGTTTCGGTACAACCAAGTACCCAGCTGAAATAAATATCGAAAGATGGATGAAGAACGAATTATTGTAAGGTCGGCCCTTCCGGCTGATGTGTTATTTGCCGACGAAATTATTCACGAAATGGAAAGCTCGGCAATTGCCAGGGGCTCCGGCATTTCCAAGCGCTCGGCGGCCTCGATCATTGAAAAAATAGACAACGGTAAGGCAATAGTAGCTGTAACCGAAAATGGCGAATGGGTAGGTTTCTCTTATATCGAAACCTGGGATAATGAAACATTAGTTTCAAACAGCGGGCTCATTGTATCGCCCAAACACCGCAACCAGGGTGTAGCATCAGAAATTAAATCACAGGTTTTTGCCTTATCGAGGCAAAAATACCCGGAGGCCAAAGTATTCAGTATTACATCGGGCCTGGCTATCATGAAAATGAACAGCCGTTTAGGTTTTGAACCGGTAACCTACTCCGAAATTACCCATGAGACCAAATTTTGGGTTGCCTGCAAAAGCTGTGTTAACTACGGCGTATTACAAAGTAAAAACAGGTGCAATTGCCTTTGCACAGCTATGTTGTTCGATCCTGCATTAAACTAAAACCTACGATTTTATGAGAAATGTAAGTGAAAGGCAGCAGGTGCCACTTCTTAATGAAAACCTGCCTGTAAGCACAATGCTGTTCAGCAACTCAGTGTGCTTATTGCAACAGCTTATCCAAACTCCTTCATTTAGCGGCGAAGAAGCCGCAGCGGCCGATGTTGTGCAGCATTACTTTGCCGGATACGGTATTAAAACCAAGCGAAAAGGTAACAATGTTTGGTGCTACAACAGGTATTACGACCCTATGAAACCCACCATATTATTAAACTCGCACCTGGATACCGTAAAACCCAATGAGGGGTATAAGAAAGATCCTTTTTGCGCCGAGATTGGCGGTGGCCGATTGTTTGGCCTTGGCAGTAATGATGCGGGTGGCTGCCTGGTTTCGCTCATGGCCGCTTTCCTGAATTTTTATAGTTACCAGGGCCTGCCTTTTAATATTTGCCTGGCAGCAACCGCCGAGGAAGAAAATTCGGGGCTTGATGGTATACGGTCGATATTGCCTTTTTTGGGGCATATTGAATTTGCCATAGTTGGCGAACCAACCCTGCTGCAAATGGCCATTGCCGAACGTGGTAACCTGGTGCTGGATTGTATAGCTACCGGCACTGCAGGCCACGCGGCAAGGGAAGAAGGCGATAATGCCATTTATAAATGCCTTAAGGATATTGAATGGTTTAAAAGCTATCGCTTCGATGGGCAGTTAAAAGGATCATCGCCCGTGAAAATGACGGTAACGGAGATCCGCGCGGGTATACAACACAATATTGTTCCCGGCAAATGCGCATTTACTGTTGACGTAAGGAACGACGATGGTTTTTCGCACCAGCAGATACTGGAGATTATCAGGGCAAATACCACTGCCACTATAACCGTAAGGCCCGATGCGCTTCCCGCGTCATCGGTTTCACCTGATCACCCGGTGGTAAAAACAGGTGTGGCCCTTGGCTGCAAAACCTATAGCTCGCCTACGTCTTCCGACCAGGCCTGGCTGTCGGTACCTTCAGTTAAGCTGGGGCCCGGCGATTCGGCAAGGTCGCATACAGCCGATGAATATATTTTTCTTGAAGAAATAAAAAAGGGGATCAGCCTTTACATCAAATTATTAGATGCACTGCCATTAATGCTGATCAATAATCCAACAAAGTACAGAAATGAGATCAAATATATTAATAATTGATGATGAAGTAAGGCTGAGCCAGCTATTGTCAAGGATACTGGAACTGGAAGGCTACCATACATTACAGGCCCCCAATGCAAAATCGGGCCTGCGTATCATCGAAAAAGAAGACATCCGTGTAGTTATTTGTGATGTTAAATTACCCGATGCCAACGGTGTTGAATTGGTTGGCAAAATAAAACAGCTGAAACCCTGCATAGAGGTGATAAACCTTACTGCACATGGCACTATAAGTGACGGGGTTTTAGCTATTAAGAACGGCGCCTTTGACTACCTGGTAAAAGGCGACGATAATGAAAAGATAATTCCGCCGGTAAATTTCTCCTGGCAGAATCTTTCAACCCGGCTGGTTTAGGCCGGGTTGTGGCAATAAGGCAATTGCTATTCCTATATTCATATTTATGGATATAGCACTGTATACCAGTATTTTAATTTTAAGGGGTTGAATATTTTAACTTTAGATGCTTTCATTTTGGCAAGCCATTTTCTCAAAATGAGTTAATTGAGCAGGATGGGAAACTCCCCTATTTTACGATAAAGTGTCGCCAGGCCAATACCGAGAATGCGGGCAGCTTCGGCCTTGTTGCCTTTGGTGTGTTTCAGTATCCGTCGTATGTGGTGCCTTTCAACACTTTCCAGGTCGAGGGCCCCCAGGTCGTGATACCCGCCACTGTGGAACTCGTAGGGCAATAGCTTGCTGGTCAGCAATGGCTCATCCATCATGATGATCACCCGTTCTATTACATTTTTAAGTTCCCTTATATTGCCGTTCCACTTGTGCTGGGTTAGTAGTTTAAAAAAGCTTTCATCAACATCAGGTACCTTTTTTTTCACTTTCGGGGCATAAACCTTTATAAAGTGGCGGGCAAGTATCTCAATATCCCCTATTCGTTCACGCAGCGGTGGCAGCACAATAGAGAAGCCAGACAGGCGGTAGAACAGGTCAAGCCTGAAATGATGGTCTTCTGCCTCCTGTTGCAGATCACGGTTGGTGGCGGCTATAAGGCGTACATCTACTTTAGTCACCTTGGTTTCGCCTACTTTTATAAATGTGCCGTTTTCAAGCACACGCAGTAGTTTTGCCTGCAGGTCGAGGCTCATTTCGCCCAACTCATCCAGGAATATAGTGCCGCCGTTTGCTTCTTCAAACAAGCCTTTTTTATCTTTTATCGCCCCTGTAAAAGCTCCCGCCTTATAGCCAAATAGCTCGCTCTCCAGCAATTCTTTGCTAAACGCGCTACAGTTTACGGCTACAAACGGCTTCTCTTTTCTCAGGCTTTCAAAATGGATGGCTTCGGCAAACACTTCCTTGCCTGTGCCTGTTTCCCCTAATAATAACACGGTAGCATCTGTCTTGGCAACTTTTTTGGCAAGTTCGATGGCTTCAG
>Ga0206949_1201_pt1 | contig 20022 bp, 20 predicted proteins | sample Alteio_BWOrgHeat_40_FD_153240 | JGI IMG/M metagenome (GOLD analysis project Ga0206949, IMG submission 153240) | Enriched cells from forest soil in Barre Woods Harvard Forest LTER site, Petersham, Massachusetts, United States -... | ecosystem: Environmental > Terrestrial > Soil > Temperate forest >...
GTTTCTATGGGTTCCAGATTATGATGGAAAATATTCATAGCGAGACGTATGCTTTGTTGATTGATACTTATATCCGTGAACCCCAGGAAAAGCATAAATTATTTCATGCCATTGACACTGTACCTGCTGTAAAGAAAAAAGCGCAGTGGGCTTTGCGCTGGATCAACAATGGAAATTTTGCTGAAAGACTTGTTGCGTTTGCAGCAGTAGAAGGTATTTTTTTTAGCGGTAGTTTTTGTTCGATATTCTGGTTAAAGAAAAGAGGCCTGATGCCTGGACTAACTTTCAGCAATGAACTCATCAGCCGCGATGAAGGATTGCATTGCGAATTTGCCTGCCTGTTATATGGCATGTTGCAAAACAAATTATCACAGGCGGAAATATATGCAATCATTACGGATGCGGTCACAATCGAAAAAGAATTTATCACAGAGGCGTTACCGGTTGACCTGATCGGTATGAATGCAAAACTGATGCAGCAATATATCGAGTTTGTTGCAGACAGGTGGCTCGATGAACTGGGTTACACAAAAGTATATAACGTAACCAATCCATTTGATTTTATGGAGATGATATCGTTGCAGGGTAAAACCAATTTCTTTGAAAAAAGAGTAGGTGATTACCAGAAAGCAGGAGTTATGTCAGCCAAAGAATCACAAACCTTTTCACTCGAAGAAGATTTCTAACACATATAATCCATTAATCCATGTTTGTAATTAAAAGAAACGGAAAAGAGGAGCCGGTCAAATTCGATAAAGTGACCGCCCGCATCGAAAAATTATCTTACGGCTTAAGCCCGATCGTGAATGTAATTGATGTAGCGAAAAAAACAATTGAAGGTATTTACGCCGGTGTACCTACTACCGAACTGGATAACCTTGCTGCTGAAACGGCAGCATCATTAACTATCACGCATCCTGATTATGCAATTCTCGCATCGAGAATTGCAGTGAGTAACCTGCATAAGAATACGGTAAAGAGCTTTTCCGCTACTATGCGTAAACTGCACGACTATATTGATGAAGGAACCGGTAAGAGAATGCCGCTGATTGCTGATGACGTGATGCAGATCATTGAAGAGCATGCGGACCTGCTTAACAGCACCATTATCTATGATCGTGATTTTGGGTTTGATTATTTTGGTTTTAAAACACTGGAAAAATCTTACCTGCTTCGTTTGCATGGTAAAGTGGCCGAACGTCCGCAGCATATGTATATGCGGGTTGCTATGGGTATTCACAAAAGTGATATAGAAAACGTAGTGAAGACTTATCACCTGATGAGTGAGCGCTGGTTCACACATGCCACACCAACTTTATTTAATGCCGGTACTCCAAAACCGCAGATGAGTTCATGTTTCCTGCTGACGATGAAAGAAGACTCGATTGATGGTATTTATGATACACTCAAACAAACTGCGCGTATTTCGCAGAGTGCCGGTGGCATCGGCCTTGCGATTCACAACATCAGGGCCACTGGCAGCTATATTGGTGGAACGAATGGAACGAGCAATGGAATTATCCCGATGCTGAAAGTATTTAACGATACCGCGCGTTATGTTGACCAGGGCGGCGGAAAACGCAAAGGAGCATTTGCGATTTATTTAGAACCCTGGCACGCTGATGTCTTTGAATTTTTAGACTTGCGGAAAAATCACGGCAAAGAAGAAATGCGTGCAAGGGATTTATTTTATGCACTCTGGATCTGTGACCTGTTTATGAAACGTGTGGAAGCAAATGGTGAATGGAGTTTGTTTTGTCCCAATGAAGCACCAGGCTTAAGTGAATGCTGGGGCGAAAAATTTGAAGAACTCTATACCGGTTATGAAACAGCAGGCAAGGGACGTAAAACAATTAAAGCACAGGATCTTTGGTTTAAAATATTAGAGTCGCAAATCGAGACGGGCACACCTTATATGTTGTACAAGGATGCCGCCAACCGGAAAAGCAATCAACAGAATTTAGGGACAATCAAAAGCAGTAATCTTTGTACGGAGATCATGGAATATACTTCTCAAGATGAAGTAGCGGTATGTAATCTCGCATCACTTGCATTGCCTCGTTTTGTTACCAACAATAATTTTGATCACCAGAAATTGTATGATGTTACTTACCAGGTAACAAAAAATCTGAATGCAGTAATTGATAACAATTATTACCCGGTAAAAGAAGCAAGAAATTCCAATATGCGTCACCGACCGGTTGGGCTCGGAGTACAGGGATTGGCAGATGTTTTTATTTTATTGCGTTTGCCTTTTGAAAGTGAACTGGCAGCGATCTTAAATAAAAATATTTTCGAAACCATTTATTTCGCGGCGATGACGGCGAGTAAGGATCTGGCAAAAGAATACGGCGCTTATGAAAGCTTTGCAGGGTCGCCTGTATCGAAAGGAATATTTCAATTCGATATGTGGAACGTAACGCCAACGGATCGTTGGGACTGGGCGGCATTAAAAGAAGAGGTAAAACAATACGGTGTAAGAAATTCTTTATTGGTTGCGCCAATGCCTACCGCATCCACTTCACAGATATTCGGCAACAACGAATGTTTTGAGCCATACACTTCTAATATTTATACAAGAAGAGTATTGAGTGGAGAATTTATTATCGTGAATAAGCATTTGCTTAAAGACCTTGTGAACTTAGGGATGTGGAACAACGCCATGAAAAATAAAATCATCGCAGCAAATGGTTCCGTTCAACATATTGAAGAAATACCCGCTGAAATAAAAGAGTTGTATAAAACGGTTTGGGAAATCAAACAACGTAACCTGATAGACATGGCAGCAGACAGGGGCGCTTATATCTGCCAGTCGCAATCGCTCAACTTGTTTGTTGATAATCCATCAACCTCCAAACTCACTTCCATGCATTTTTATGCATGGAAAAAAGGATTGAAAACTGGTATGTATTACCTGCGTTCGCAGGCGGCTACACAGGCAGTGCAGTTCACGGTTGAGAAGCAGAGCAGTAAAGAAGTGGAACCGGTAATTCCTAACGCAGAACAAACCAGGCAAGAAAATTCCGATGTTGAACCAACGCAAACAGATGGTGCCACCTGTACGTTGCAGGATGGTTGTATCAGTTGCGGTTCATAATCATTATTTAAAATCAAAAGTATATGTCACTCACAAAAAAACTCAATATTCGCTTTGCTGTGTTGGCCGGTATGATATTGCTGGCAGCTTTCAGCAGGATCGTTCCGCACATACAAAATTTTTCCCCGCTCGGAACTATCGGTTTATTTGGTGCCGCTTATTTTTCAAAAAAATGGCAGGCTTTTTTTATCCCGGTTGCGGCGACATGGTTAAGCGATCTTTTCATTAATAACGTGATCTATGCAAAGTATAACCCAACATTTGCCTGGTTCTATCATGGGTTTTACTGGCAGTATGGAAGCTATGTTGTGATTGTTTTGGTGAGCCTGCTGATCATACGCAAAGTAACCGTAACGAGAATCATTGGTGGTGCACTAGTGTCTTCGGCTATATTCTTTTTGATCAGTAATTTTGGTGTATGGATAAACAGTCATTTTTACCCACAGAATAGCGCGGGTTTATTGCAATGTTATGCAGCGGCTATTCCATTTTTGAAGGGAACGCTATATGGTAATTTATTTTATGCGGGTGTTTTATTTGGTGGTTTTGCTTTAGCACAGAAACAATATCCTGCTTTACGTTTACAACATAGTATATGAAAATAGTATCCTTTCTTCCGGCAGCTACACAGATGATCTATGACATGGGCCTGCAGCATTTGTTGTATGGGGTGACATTCGAATGCCCGGCAAAAGCAGTGGAAGAAAAACCAAAAATTGTCCGCTGTATCATGGAGGGAAAAAATTACGGCAGTGCAGAAATTGATGCCGTGTTCAGCGCGGCCAAAGCACAGGGCAAAAGTTTGTATTATGTGGAAGAAGCCTTGCTGCAGGAGATCGAGCCTGATATTATTTTTACACAGGACACCTGCGAGGTTTGCCAGATTGATACTAAATGTACGGCAGCAGCAGTTGCCAAATTGAGCAAACAACCGCAGATCATTCCACTTTCGCCAAATAATCTAAACGATGTATATGCGACGGCTGTAACGATTGCCAAAGCAGCAGGATATGAAGAAAAAGCATACGGTTATCTAAGTGGCTTACAAAAAAGAACGGATCATATTTTAGATAGATTACGCGAATATAAGATGCCTCTCAAACGAGTGGCCCTGCTGGAATGGATCGAACCGATCTATAATTGCGGGCACTGGATACCTTTCCAGATCGCCCTTTCGGGCGGCGTAGATATGTTAAGCAGTCCCGGTGGTGACAGCATAAGAATGGAATTTGATAAGATTGTAAAATACAATCCCGAAATGCTCATCGTTGCACCATGCGGCTTTCACATTGAAAGAGCCATAGAGGAAATGCATTTACTGGCTAAGCATGACGGATGGCAGGATATCGAAGCAGTACGATCCGGCAATGTGTTTGTTTGTGATGCAGGGTTGTTTACACAACCTTCTGCATCAACATTAACAGATGGTATTGAATTACTGTCCTGCCTGTTTCATCCTGATTTATTTAGTATGCCTGCACATTTAAGCACACACTACGAAAAAAATAAAAACAGTGTTCTGCAATCATTCAACCATTCGTTATGACAAAAGAGGAAAGGATAGAACAATCAACGACCAGAATATTCAAAGCCATTTTTCCTGACAGCACAAACCACTATAATACATTGTTCGGCGGTACTGCGATGCATTTGATGGATGAGGTTGCATTTATAACAGCAACGCGCTATTCACGTAAAAGAGTCGTAACGGTTTCTTCAGACAGGATTGATTTTACACAACCCATTCCGGCAGGGACGATCATTGAACTGATCGGTAAAGTGGAACACGTGGGTAACACCAGTATGAAAGTGTGTGTTGAAATATTTATCGAAGAAATGTACAGTGATAAAAGATTAGAAGCCATTACAGGCACATTTACTTTTGTTGCCATTGATGAAAATAAGAAACCGGTGCTTGTACATTGATATAGCTATTATGAAAATAATTCCATTGATTATTTTTGTGTTTTCGGGATCATTGTACGTGCGCAGAAATAGCAACCGTTACCTGTCGCTATTTTGCAATACCTTTCAGTTATGGCGAACGCAGCTAAGATCATACCTGTTAAACTTTGTTATTCGCATATCGGCGGGCAGATAGGCAGTTTATTAGCTGAGTATATTATTGCAAAAAAATGGATCGACAAAATTGAAGGCAATGACCGGCTGTATTTCGTTACGCCGAAAGGGAAGAAAGCATTCAAACAATTGGGTATTGATCTTTCGTTGATAGAGGAGCAAACAGTCGAAAATAGTTAGCAGTTATAATTTCAACCAGAAAAAACAACGCAACATATTAATGATGGGTATCCGGTTCCATATAGTATAGAAACCCAAATAAATGATTGAGCTGCATTTTTATGATTGTAAATCTTTCGACGAAATTTTCCAGATCAATTTCGATAGTGCCGGAATAAAGGACATAGAAATGATCCTCATAGCTCAGGTCGAAGGGGTAGCGTGAAAAATCCATCTTATCTTTTTTTCTGGTGGCTTTGGTCTTTTCAAATAGTTCATTAATGTATTCGTGAAGACTGCAGGTAGCTTCGTTAAAATCTTCAATCCTTAGCGGTCCTTTATAAGCCTGGATTTTGGATTGCAGTGTTTTGTAAATGTGTTTGATGTTGTGCGTGCTTTCAAATCTTTCATTTGAACCTGCGATGCCATTAATCATCCAGATGATACTTTTCAGGTACAATTCAATTCCGTGATTAACGTTGGTCAATATCGGGAAAATCAGGATATCTGCTCTTTTGTGTTTGTTATCTGTAAGACAGGCATCGGCTAATTCTATGGCCGAATCGAAGAAGCCTTCCGCGATGTTCTTCAGATTGTGTATGTCATAACCTGGCTCTATGCGCCAATTCATAAATGCCATTCTTTCAATATCAATGTTACGTGAGAAAATGGGCTTTCGTTTTTTGGTCCTTTGTTGCCTGATGATCAATGTCCCCAGCAGTTCACGAACAACAGCCAAATCCTGTCGCCCGTTACGAATAATTTTTTTCCGGCTGTTGTGGTGGAAATCTGAATATGAGATTTCAATGAGTTGTAAACCGTTTTCAGGAATTATTTTTTTTCTGCGTTGATCATAGATGCGGCGTTGTTCGCCGCGGTGCACACCGCTGATGGTCATGCGATGCGGCTTGTCGAAAAAAGTAACGGCCTGCGTGTGCTGCCGCTCACCGTATTCGATCACGAGTTTCAGTTCTTCGTAATAAGCATCTACCGGAAGTTTGCGACAGCGCCCATTTTTATCCGGGTCACCTAAAAGGAAATCGAAGCTGTGCTGCCGGGATGATACACTATTTAAAATATAGTCACAAAGATCGATCACATAAGTTTCATCGCTGTTCTTTTCCCTGCTCATAGCATCGGATTTCAGGTTTGTTCACAATTCGCATCGCTGGTAATTTTTTTGTAAGCATCGAAGAACATTTTCGGTTGCCATCCTTTCAATAATCCATCCAGCAGGTAAGTGTCCACCAGGTCAAGCCCGATATCGCTTAGTTTTTCTGCGACAACTCCTGCCCCTGCCCCGAGTAAGGAGCCGACGGCACCACCGCCTGCTGCGCCCAAACCGGTAGTAATGCCAAACATAGACAACACTTTTATTAACTTGCCTTTCCTGGTTTCAAAAAAACCTTTGTGCCCGGTTACTTCATTTACATATTGACCGATGATGTATTCACTGTCCTCTGTAACGCTTTTCTCATTGAGCCATTTGCGGAACTGCCTGCTGATTTTTTTATTGCGAAGCGTTATTAAATTTTTCAATTCGATTTTACGCTCCGCCAGGAGTAAACCAATATCGGGTAATTGTTCCACACCAAGTATGGTTTGAAAATTACCTGATATATGTACGGCTTTAGTGATTCGCTCAAAGCCCGGTTCTGCAATTGCATAATAGGCATAATCATCGTAACTGCTGTATTGGTTCAACGACAATACTGAAGTTTCCAATACACTGTCTGCGAGCTGAAGCAATTTCATACGCTCACCGTGGTTTAACCATGAAATATCTTTTGTATTTGGCAGGCCGAGGTGAGCCATTTTGTTGGAGCTATAAGCGCTGCTGACAATTTCGATGGACTGCTCTGATATTTGTTTTTCAAGCGGACGATAGAGCTGAGCGAGTTTGCGTTCTATATCACGTCGCAGTTTTCTTGTCGGAGGGTTACGCATTCTTTCAAAAGATAATTTTACCGATTCGGCAGGATCTATATGGACTGAAGAGGTATACGTGCCGGATTGCAAAGGATGCATTCGGCCTATATGATCATCCTGCTGTATCGTGGTAAGTGTTTGCGTCCAGTGAATAAACTCAATGACACCTTCTTCAGCTAATTGCAGCACAGCTTTAGTACCCAGTTCATTCAGCAGGATTACCAGCGGCAGATTTTCAGCATGTACTTTGATGGACACTTTATCAAACAGCAATAGTTGTTCGACAATCTGGCTAAGGCATTTGTTATATTCAATATGAAAGGTGGCAGCCAGATTTTGCTCATCTTCACCTTGCCGTTTGATTATATAATTATTTGCGAACGTATTAAGACCTGCGTTGAATACTGTCATTGCTGATTATTTTATAATCCTGATTTCTGTTTAACTGAATATCGAAGACAAAAATGGTAAGCATACATTCATTGCGACTGTCTCTGGGGTGCGGGTAGGTTACCTGGAGCGTATATAAATCATCTTCCACAAGGCTTTGTGTGAAAGATGATATTGCAAAGACTGAAAGTTTAGTTTGAATATAGTTCATGATCCTGGCAACATCGCCTTGCTTCCTGTTCAGCACTACCAGCCCATTGTGCGTATCTGTGAGCGTAGAATACTGGTTAATGATCTGCTGCAGGCCATCATCAATGTCTTTGTTTTGTTTGTGAATTTTAAATTCATAGATAAAGCGGTAGTTGAATTTTTTGTTTAAGACAATCATATCGGTTCTTCCGATTCTGTTCTCTGCTTCTGCTGAAACATCATATTCTGCATGTGTTATAAGGCCCGCTATAAAATAATTCCGGCAATCATTTTCACCCAGGCCGCTGGCAGTGCCTAAATATTTGGTTAATTCATTTCCTGCCAGTTTTATCAAACGATTTATTTTTTGATAGGCTGTTTTTTTATCAATAATAGTTTCACCAGTGGACATTTGCTCGCTTTCAATATTTTCCAGCAATGCTGTTTTCCATTCATCAAACTGCTTTTCTACATACATGATATTAATACCATTTTCGTATGCATACTTTCGCATGTCTATGATACTGGTTGGCCCGGTACCTAAATAGTTATTAGAGCCTACATCTTCTGCGAAATACCAAACATGATCAATCTTAACGGCAAAACTTATTTGATTGCTGCGACAGACGTCAACCATTGATGGATTTACAAAAGCGGAATAATAGTTTTTGGTTCTTTCTACAAACCCGGAAAATGGTTCTGATTTTTCCATTCGAGTTGGATCATGGATCTCGTAGATATAACCAAGCTCACAACCTTTGATTTTCAGAAGTTCTATTAATTCATAAACAGAATAAGACACGCCGGGGGTTCCGAGGTGAACCAGGCGGTTGGCTTTTTCCCTTATTTTATCTTTTAAGAATTTTTCATAAAGGGCATAACCAACACCTTTCCGTAAACTGATTAGGATGCTGGTATGAAACATGAATTTGTCAAATGAACGATTTGAGAATTTGCCGGTATAATCAGCCAGCGCACTGTCCTGGATTTGCTGCAATGACCAGTCCTCGCCGCGCTTGATCCAGTCATAAGCCTTCTTCACATAATCGGTGAAATTAAATTCAGCTCCCTTTTTGAAATCGCCAAACACGGTGATCTCAATGGGTTTAATAAATTCGGATTTGATCCTGTCCAGTTCTTCCTGCCAGAATTCTGATTCAGTCAAAATCAGCCCCGCAACGGCAATCTTTTGATCATACCTCTGGATGATAGCATAATATTCAGGATTATTATTCAGGAGGCCGGTTAAATTTCCCGGAAAAATTGTATCAGATATTTGCAAAGTCATTTTTCGCGTAGCATTTTATTATTTCCTTTTCTTCTTTTTTTTCTCATGAGATTCGTCGTCATCTTCCTATTCATCATCTTCATCTTCATGAGCTGAAAAGGTGTCGATCAAAGCAGCCCCGCCGACAACAGCCAAAGCAGCTTTTAAGAATCCACCTAATTGGTAGCGGCTTTTTTGTTGTTTTTGCGAGAGTACAGTTCTATGCGAATTCTGCAGCAGGCTACAGATCAGCGGCCACTTTGCATCCAGGTCATATTGCAAACCATTCAGAACAATATATTGTGTGACATTAGGAAGAAAACTTCCGACATAAGTGCCTTCCTGCACAAATAAAATAACCGGCTTATTAAAGGCATAAGCAATGCCTGTTTCTACGTGCACCATTTCAGATAGACCGTAATGAATACTGTTAGATTGAAGATCCTGTTGCAGGTAGCGGGGTGTAGCAATGATCACCACCAGGTCAACCTTATCAATATTCTGTCGCATAGCAATAGTTGGATTAACGGGGGAAGCATCGTGCAGGCCGACCATACCCGTTGGTATGATGTTGTGGGTCCTTAATATACTTTCAACCAGGTCAATAAAAGGGCGGTCCTCGGTTCTTAAACTGCAACTGACAAAAGCCAAAACAGGTTGTGTGGGATTGGAAACAAAAAGATCAAGCATAATAAAATGATTAATAGCAAAATGATTAACATTGGAAAATAACAAGGTACGATTTTCGGGGAGCGGGGTTAAACGGGTTATCCACTATGGGTAGAGCTCACGTATCGCTGAAGTTATGACCATCCGATCTAAAACAACCCTGTATTGTAGATTGAATTATATTTTGCTTTCATTATATTTGTTAGGCTCCCCCTCAAAAAAGCCATTCACCAAAACACAAACGATTGGATTTCAACGACTTCTCCAAACCATTTTTACGGTGGGCTGGTGGCAAAAGCTGGCTTATAAAACATTTGTCGGGAATTTTTCCGTCCCAGGGATTTGCCAATTACCACGAACCTTTTCTTGGTGGTGGAGCGGTGTTTATGAATTTACAGCCGCCTAATCATTCTTATTTATCAGATCTAAACCAGGAACTTATTGATACTTACAGTGCATTGCATGATGATGTTGAGAAAGTGATCGCTGAGTTAAAAAAATTCAAGAATACAGCAGAGGAATATTATGCAGTCAGGGATGCCAAATACCGGAATGATTTCAAGTTGGCAGCCAGGTTCATATTCCTGAACCAGACATCTTTTAACGGGATTTACAGGGTAAACCTGAAAGGAGAATATAATGTGCCATACGGGTACAGGAAAGTACAGGTTTTCAGGGCAGAAGATTTAAGAACCATAAGTGAAATGCTAGCAAAAGCAACCATTGTTAGTTCTGATTTCGGCGTTGTTACCAAAAATGTCAAAAAAAATGATCTCGTATTCCTGGACCCACCTTACACGGTTAATCATAATAACAACGGGTTTATTAAATACAATCAAAAACTTTTTTCACTCGATGACCAGCACAGGTTAAGCCGGGTAATTGATGAGATAAAATCAAAGAAAGCTTTTTACATCCTGACTAATGCAGCACATAAAACCATCGAAGAAATATTTGAAAAAGGCGACAATAAAATAAAGTTAAAACGACCAAGCCTGATTGGCGGCTTGAATGCAGAAAGGGGTCACTATGAAGAAGTATTATTTACCAACCTTCAAAAAATAAAATGAGCACATCATACTTATTTATTGATCAGTTGGTTACTTCAACCTTGATTAGTAAAGAATTAACCAGGCGTCAAAGGACTATCATATTTGATACTGTCACTGATAAAAATCTTCCCAAATTTCTTCAGGACGAGTGGACAATCGTGAAGGAAAACGGTAGTGGTTCCACACGAATTTCAAAACAGAAAAATACAAATGTTCAGTTTCAGGATGATTTATGGTGCCTGTTTGCAAGATTAGGGTTTACCTCATTAAATAAAGAAGGAAAAGTAAACATTCCATGTTATGATAATCCTTCCGAAACCTACCCGGTTTCTATATTTGCAGCAGACGATGAGGCCATTCTACTTGTCTTTACCAAAGCAACAACCGGGGAGCCAAAAAAAAGCAATTTCTCCGAAGAAATAAGACGCATTGGCGAAAAGAAAGAGCAACTGCTTAATACAGTCAGGAAAAATTTCCCGGACGCAAAGCATAAAGTGAAATTCATTTACGCGACTAAAAATTATTTTCTTTCAGATACTGATAAGGAGTTGTTCGATAATTTTTCGATCATTCACTTTGACGACGAAATTATTCAGTACTATACTGAACTCAATAAACACCTGGGGCTATCGGGCAGGTTTCAATTGTTAGGCAATTTATTTGAAGGTCAAACCATACCCCAGTTGGAAAATCAAATTCCTGCCATCCAGGGTAAAATGGGTGGACATACTTACTATTCATTTTCCATTGAACCGGAAAAGTTGCTAAAAATCGGGTATGTGCTTCATCGTAACAAAGCAAATAAAAAACTGATGCCGACTTATCAGCGGATAATAAAAAAAGCAAGATTAAAATCGGTTCAGGAGTTTGTAGAGAATGGTGGTTTCTTTCCCAACTCTATTATCATCAATATTAACGCTTCCAAAGGTCTCAAATTTGAGAAGGCCAATACACAGGTAGAAAATGCTATTTCCCGTGTTGGTGTTCTACACCTGCCAAAAAGTTACCGATCTTCCTTTATAATAGATGGACAGCATCGTTTATATGGTTATGTAAATTCCGTTTACAAGAAAACCAATTCGATCCCTGTTGTCGCATTTGTGAACCTTGACCGCAACCAGCAGATTAAGCTGTTTATGCAGATCAATGAAAATCAGAAAGCAGTACCTAAAAATCTCCGCAATACCTTAAATGCTGACTTGTTATGGGATTCTGATGATATGACGGAGTCTATTAAAGCTCTTAAACTACAGATTGCACAAGATCTTGGCGAAGATCTAGATTCTCCATTGTATGATCGTGTGATCATAGGAGAAAATCCGAAGACGCCACAACGGTGTATCACGATTGATACTATTAAACAAGGATTGGATCGCAGCGATTTTTTTGGAAGCTTTTCCAAAACATCTGTCAAAACAGAGGGAACTTTTTATGGGGGCAACAATGATCTTATATATGACAGAATCATGCCTTATTTAAAAGGTTGTTTTGGTTATATAAAAGAGAATCTTGCCAGTGAATGGAACAAAGGAGAAGAAGGAGATGGCTTTGTGCTGATCAATGCCGGGATAGAAAGTTTTATTAGAATTTTCAGTGATATAGCCGATCATCTTACGGTAAAAAATATGCTTAATACCAAAACAGCTAAAGTCAAAAATATCCTGGAAGTTGCTCTTCCATTCCTCGACCCCCTTGTTGCTTATTTGAAATCAATTCCCGCTGAGGAAAAAACGGTCCTACGTAAAAGCTATGGTACGGGTGGTAGAGCTAAATACTGGCGCACATTACAAAAGATCATCAATACCAAAAACAAAGAATTTGAACCAAATGGATTTGCAGAATTCCTGAAAAATGAGGAAAAGCAGTTTAACAATGATTCTTATAACATGATACGTGATATAGAGAAATTCATCAAAGCGGATTTCCATCACAAACTGGAAAATTTCTACGGGGGATCGTGGTTTAAAAAAGGCGTGCCGCAGACAGTATATGATGACGCCTCGCTATTAGCCGTCAAGAAAAATAGGGAACTCGAAAAGCATGAAGAGGTAGAACCATGGGACTGTTTGAATATAATTGATTACCGGAAAATAGCCGTTTTTGCTGCGAACTGGAAAGATATTTTTGAAAGGTATTATACGATGCCCGGCCAGGAAAAAATGCGCGGGGGAAAAGATGAAAAAACGGCGTGGCTGCAAAAGCTGGAGAGAATCCGCAATCAGAATTTTCATTCTTACAGTGTTAAGGAGGATGAATTTAATTTCTTAACGGAGCTGCATACCTGGCTCATTTTAAAAATCAATCAGAACGCATTTGCTCTGGCAGATGTGTAGTCATCCAATGGTCTATGCATTTTTTATCATAAAGAATTTTTCTCAACGAGTAATTAATATTACCAGCATGTTATTTAGGAAAATAAACTCTGCATTTCGAACTGCAGGTAAATGGTTTTCATATTTATGGGATGAAGAGGCTGCTTACCATAGTGCATTACATATTCTTGGCGCCATATCGCCTTTGATTATTGTTGGGTTGATGTGCATTTTTTTAGATAAGGCTAAAATGTACGACTTTATCAGAGAAGGTGATTTTTGTTTATTCAGTGCTGCGATACTGACACCCGGCGCATACGGACTGGGCAGCTATTCGAAGAAAAACACGCATAAAAAAGCCATTTTTACCTGGCCGAAATTTATTGCTACTATTTCCTGGTGTATTGTTTTTATTGCGGCACTTTTATTCAGTTGGATTTATATACATTCTCTTTATCCTGAAATTGCTATCAATGAAGATCTAATAGTTTCCTGTTCAACTGTTTTCCTGATTTTTTCTGTTTGTGTTTTTTATTATTACCGATGGCTTGAAAGGGAACTGGGAAGTATGGATTTTGGAGGTTCATCAAGCGCGACATTTGACGATTTCGAAAAGAATTACAATTAATACCTGATTATGGAACCTAAAAGTTATTTTTCAATACCTGCGATAGAAATGACCCAGCCTATCGGAACATTTTATATCGGCTGCATCAAATGTGATGACCTGTTAAAAATTTCGTTTTCTGATATCAGGAAGATTTCCCTCGAGAGCGATGAAGTATTCGGGATTCAACGTGAACTTTCTCCGAAACGGGTTAAGGAGTTAAGGCAATATGTAACCAACAGCGATGCTACTTTCCCTACGAGCATCATATTATCTATCAACAGTTCAAAACTGAAACCTTCAGATGACCCCGCTGATTTGGAACTCGAAGACGAATCCATTATTGAATTTAAAGATGGGATGTTAACCATTTTGCTCGATGAAAATGTTGCGAAAATTATTGATGGGTATCACCGTGTTGAAGGATTAAAGGCTTATGTTGAAGATCCTGCAAAATTCCAATTGAATATCACGGTATTTATAGATATGGATCCGGAAGATGAGGCGATTGTTTTTGCGACCATAAATAAAGCACAGACCAAACCTTCTAACTCTTTGGTATATGACCTGTTTGAATTATCAAAATCAAGAAGCCCGCAAAAGACTTCGCATAATATTGCCAAGCTTTTTAACAAAATTCCTGACAACCCTTTTTATCGGAAAATAAAGATTCTGGGTAAATCTGTCTATGGTACAGAAACGATTTCACAGGCAGCTTTCGTTGAGGCAGTAATGGCTTTTATCAGTTCCGACCCGATGAAAGACCGGGATGATTTGAAAAGGCAGAAAGAACTCCAGGTGTCAGAAAAAGAAAATTCAAAGCTGATTTTCAGACAATTTTTTAAGGACCAGAAAGATGTAGAAATCGGAAAGAATTTTGACCACTATTTCAGAGCAGTGAGGGCAAAATGGCCCAACGCCTGGAATCAAAAAGAAGATTCCCAAATATTAAACCGGACAACAGGCTTTATCGCTTTGATGAAGTATTTTAAAACGGCCTATCAATCCATTACCAATGGAAGAAATGACCTTGTAGTAACCGAAGCAGACTTCACTGCTATTTTTAATAACATAAATATCGAGGAAGCCCAATTTACAAGAGATAACTACAAGCCAGGGGGAGCAGGGATAGCAAAACTCTATGGTGACCTAAGAGAGGGGGGATTCCGGAATATCTAAATTATATTTTATTTGCTAATCACAAGGCTAATAATAAAATCAGTGCAAGCCGGATAAAATAAGTGGCAACTGTTTTATAAGATCGTATTGATTAAACTATGACCCGTTTTATTACAGCTCTTCAAATATCCCTGTCTTTTTATTCTTTACAACGTTGTCGTGCGGAAAGTACTTACCGTTCATGGCTATATACACGCCCGGCGGAAGTGACTGTGCGAAGGCAAGTGCGGAGCCGATGTTGAACAGGCCGTCGGAACTGCCAAACTTGATCGGTATCATCGCGCCGGTGATAACAATGGTCTTGCCCTTCAACTGCGCGGCCAGTGACATTGCCGTCTGCACCATCGTATCTGTCCCGTGTGTCACCACGATCCGTTCTTCGGGACAATCTGCACAGGAACGCACGATATATTCTCTTTCCTGCGGTGTAATATCAAGGCTGTCCTTCAGCATCAGCGTGGTGATCTGCACCGGTACCTGGTTCCTACCTTCTTCCAGCAGATCGTTCAAATGTGTATCCTGGAAAAACAATTCGCCTTTCAGCAGGTTATATTCCTTGTCAAAAGTTCCACCGGTTACAAATATGCGGATCATGGTTTTTGAGAATTTTGACCCACGAAGATAGGGATTGAAAAAATGAAGAGTTCAGGCACTATCCTTATCCGGGGGGACCCTGTTATTTCGTTTTGATCCGATCTACTTAATAAGAAATTTTTGCAGACAGACAATTTGTAGCGTTAGTTCGCGGATCTGTTCACAAAATCCAGGTGGCAACAAATGCCATGACTGCCCTGCACGTAATAATAACTGCTCATTTTGGTAAGCCATTGCTTCAAGCTTTTCCTGCATTTGTTTTTCCCATTTCATGAAAGTAAAAATAAAGAAGGCAACATACATTGTGTTAGGTATTTATACCTGATTTGTCTCCTGTGTTTATCATCGGGTTGATTATCTATAAAATAAAAATCGATTCTGAGGAGTCCTTTCATTTACGGTACCAAACAGGATTTACACGAAAGAAAAAAACGGGGAAACTCCCGGAATATTTTCTATACTTTGCTGTACTTTTGATACCGATAAATTGTTATATCATGGCAACACAAAAAGAAAGGCGTTTCATTTTTATTTTTGTTCTCGTTACAGTGACATTGTTGTTCAGTATCGTGTTCATCAGGAACTGGCTCGAATTTACCCACCGGGTGAAGATCGATCTGCCGGTGGCGCAAATGGAAACCATCCGTGCCGGGAAAAAGAAAAAAGAAGTTGTATTAAGCGATGGTTCCAGAGCCATACTTTCACCCAATGCAACTTTGCGTTATCCACTTCCATTTACCGGCAGTGAGCGGCAGGTGTTTGTTTCAGGGGAAGTGTATTTTACTATTGCAAAGAATGATGCTATGCCTTTTAAGGTAAATAAAATATCGGGTACGGATTAGAAAAGTCTTATTGCACCTGGATGATATTCCATTATTTCCGCATTGTATAAATTGATTTCCCGATCCGGCATTTTTGTTTGTGTTGTAGTTTCTTTTTTTGCAGCATGAAAACAAAACTGCTTTTTATTTTTATTACAGGCTGGCATGGCGCGAATGCGCAAAATAAAACTGCCCTCCCGGAGAGTGCGCGAAAACTTAAAGACGTGGTGGTGGAGAGCCGCAGGAACCTTAACCAAAAAAATCTCTCCATTGCCAAATCATCAATTGCTAATATCGACCTTCCTCAATCTGCCGGGTCCGTTAATAACAGGGTTATATCCGATCAACAAATTACCCGTGTAGGGGATGCCGTTAAAAATATCAGTGGTGTTTCGCTGACACAGACAAGACTGGGTGTAAATGAAACTTATACGGCCCGTGGCTACAGCATTGGTATTACCGGTGGTGCGGGCAGTATCTTAAAAAATGGCCTCGTCACAAATATTGCAGGCATACCGGAAGCGGCCACGCTGGAATCTGTGGAAGTCATGAAAGGAAGTACCGCAATGTTATACGGTAATGTCTCAGGCGGACTGATCGTAAATTTAATTACGAAGAAACCAAAATTTGAATATGGTGGTGATATCAAAATGCAGACAGGTAGTTTCCAGCAATATAAACCTATCATTGACCTGTATGGCCCGCTAAATCAACATATGGCATTTCGTGTAGTTGGAACCTATGAAAATGACCGGAGTTTCAGAGATCTTGTTAAGACCGAACGTATATATTTTAATCCATCAACGTTATATAAGCTGGGTAAGAACACCACAATCCTTGTGCAGGGAGAATATCTTAATGCGCATCTTACACCTGACTTTGGTATTGGTACCCTGGACAGCGGGCGCGTTATTCCAACCAACATTCCTGTGTCAAGATTTATCAATGTACTTTGGGCATATATTAATGTAAAACAAAATTCGGGTTCCTTTAATCTTGATCATGCGTTCAACGATGACTGGAAAATTAATTTTGCAGGCGCTGTGCAATCAACCGATGTTGATTCGTATGGTGCAGGCCTGCCAAATACATTAAGCAACTCGGGCGACTGGAGCAGACCACTTGCGCGGGCTCACAGCATAGAAAAAGATATTACTACGAGTGTAAATCTTAACGGCAAATCAGTCACGGGCAACATCACACACCAGATTTTGTTTGGATCGGATTTCACAAGAGTGGTTACACAAACAGATGCTTTTAAAATTATCAGTAACGGAACCTTAGTTACCGTTTACGATAAAATAAATATACTTGATCCCGCTACACTGGCTGTTCCACGTACAGATATTCCGGATGCAGCTGTAACAACAACTACTACTGCACCCAGTAACAGGGTAGGTATTTATGCGCAGGATTTTGTAACAATAACTAAAAAATTAAAACTTCTTGCAGGCATTCGTTGGAGTTACCAGGAAACAGTGCAGACTAATATATTTACAACTTCAACACAAGCTATCACAAACGGCGCAGTGGCAACTGCCAATGACCAGGAGTTTTCACCAAAGCTTGCACTCGTTTATCAACCGGCAAAAAACACTTCCCTGTTCGGAAGCTATTCCAATAATTTCAATATCAACACGGGTACTGATATTTATGGACAGTTATTAAAACCATCTGTTATTAATCAATATGAGTTAGGTGTAAAGAATAATTTTTTTGAGGGAAAAATTTCTGCTAACCTAAGCCTCTATCGGATCATTAACAGCAACCTGGCGCAGCAGGCAGAATTGAAAGCAGACGGCACACTCAATTCAGATGCCACCGTAAAAGAATTAAAAGGGCAGACAACAAGTGATGGTCTGGAAATCGACATCAGCAGTAACTTCTCAAAGAATTTTTACTTCATTGCGGGCTATGGTTATAACAACATGCGTTTCACCAAAACATCCGGCGCCAAAGGTTCCAATATTGAAGGCGAGCAGGTCGTGATCAACCCAAGACATACGGGTAACCTTACTGCTTTTTATACATTCACAAAAAATCGCCTGAAAGGTTTAAGACTGGGTGTTTCTTCATTTTATACAGGCGAGCGTTTGGGTGGGTACAATAATATAGTAGGACAAACGCAGATCGGGAGCAGGCTATTGCCATTGAAAGGATTTGCAACAGTAGATGTTTCTGCAGGGTTTGGTATTGGGAAGTTCTCGTTACGTGCCAGGGTTTCCAATATATTCAACACCGTTAATTATCTCGTGCGTGATAATTACAGTATTACACCGGTAACCCCGAGACAGTTGATAGTTACCATTGGGTACAAATTATAAAGTAATAAAATAAAATTCACATAATGTAATACTTTTGATAAGTATAATATTGACATTATGCTTACTCGAAATAGGAAACACCCCGCATTTATTTTAGCCGTCTTTTTATGTTCAGTCAGTTATGGCCAGGCAGGGAAAAAGAATAATGACCCGGCTTATTTTATTGATTCGGTAAGTGTGGCCCCGGTTTCAATGGGCTTGCTTTCACCTAGTGAAATTTTGAATATTTATGTTGAAAAGGATAGTGGTTATGGTAATGGAAAAATATTTATCAGCACAAAAACACGGGTGAAACTTACCTCACTGAATGAAATTTTAGAACAACATTCTATCATCCAAATCAAGCCCATGTTATTCGTTATAGGCGAGACTGTATTGCTTGATACGGCCAATGTAAAGATTGATAAAAGATATGTTGAGGAAGTGCATACATATGTGCTTACTGATTTTAGCTACCTGCCTAAAATAACATCGGACATGATCATCTGTAATATAAAATTATACAGTGAGTTGCCTAAGCCTGAAACCATCAGGATCCAATAAATTGTTTCAGACAACCAATATTTAAGTAAGAGATTGTTGCAAACAGATAATTTCAGTTGTCAGTTTACGGATCTCATCACAAAACCCTGCTGGCAGAAAATACCAAACCTGCTCTGCGCGAATTAGCATCTGCTCATTTTGGCAAGCCATTTTTTCCAGTTTTTCGTGCATTTGTTTTTCCCATTTCAAGAAAGTAAAAATAAGGCAGTCAACACAAATTGCGTTAGGTATTAATACCTGTTTTATTGGCGTGTTTTCACGCAATACTGGAAGAAAATATTGGATAACCTGATAAAATCTTAAACGGTGCGTTGACCTTTATCAATCGAGGTTTTCCAGCCACTTAATTTATCCGTGAGTTCCTTTAGTGCTTTATCGTCGGGCTGTTTGCCGGTGAAGTAATAATCAAGCCTGATGGTAGTCTTTTCAATGGGTTTGCGGATCATGGGTTACCGGTTATTGCTTTGCTGCTCTTGGTTTGAAATATACTTTGTTTCCAATATGCACAGTATCTACCGCTGTTGCACCTGTTGAATCTTTTGTGATTGATGCCATGATCCTGCTGCAACTACTATGGAAAACATAAGATAGGGTCGGGCTTCTTTTCTTTGTGGTGACAACAACGAAACCGCTTCGCGTAAGGATGACTCGTATTCTTTTACCACCAGTGCATGATCAGCACTTTCCTGATGCAAAGAAGAATCACCAAATTGTTTTAAAAGTTCTGTTTTGAATTTTTCATCCTTTGCCGCAACACGGAAAAAATCAATCGCTTTGTTACGCGCAACACGGTATAAAAAAGCCTGCAGGT
>Ga0206949_1203_pt1 | contig 19919 bp, 12 predicted proteins | sample Alteio_BWOrgHeat_40_FD_153240 | JGI IMG/M metagenome (GOLD analysis project Ga0206949, IMG submission 153240) | Enriched cells from forest soil in Barre Woods Harvard Forest LTER site, Petersham, Massachusetts, United States -... | ecosystem: Environmental > Terrestrial > Soil > Temperate forest >...
GTGAACCATCTACCATCTGCGCCATAAAACCGGTGAGCAGCATGATAAGAAAAGAAGGCACGTTGATATAGCCGGGAATGGAGTTGATTGCACCGGATATATTAAACGATGGAAAAAACGAAAAAGCAGTTGCGCCAACGATCATGAATACAAATGCAAAGAGGCACCACTTTACAATCTGCTGCCATTGTTTTTCTTTCGGTTTCTGCAGGTTGATCTCTTCCAGCGAAATCTTTTTGGCTACCAATACTTTTGTGAGATCGTTGAGCTGTTTTACTTTGTCGGAAAAATCGCCGTTCAGTTGCTGACGGATCTGTTGCATATCATTCAGCACATCATCCATTTCGGCGGGGATGATCTCATTCAGCACTTCTTTCAAACGCTTGGCAATGGTGGGAGATTTTCCATTGGTTGATATGGCAATTTTAAGTTCGCCTTTCTGAACAATTGAACCCAGATAAAAATCACATAGCCCGGGTTTATCAGCAACGTTTACAAGCAGGCGTTTTGATCTTGCATCTGCGCGTATCTGTTCGCTTGTTATCGGGTCATTCACGGCAACGATCACCACATCGATGCGGGCAAGATCATGTATGTCATAATCTTTTTCAACAAGTTTTATATTGTTGTGCTGCGATGAGATCAGTTTTATGTCTTCGCTTATTTCAGTTGCCACCAATGTAATATCCGTTAGCGGCGAGTTATTGATAACAGCGTTCAATTTTTCAAATCCCACATAACCACCGCCAACAATAAGCAACCGCAGGTTTTCCAGTTTCAAAAAAACCGGGAACAGCTGATTGCCTTCTTTGATACTGTCGTTGGTGGAGGGCATATTTATTTTGCTTTAAAGTTAGTATCAAAAACAAGCGTGACATAATATAATCCACCTATCTGCGGGCCGCCGATATATTGTGTATGATATGTGTTGAGAATATTGCTGCCACCCAGTTTCAGCGTGGTGCCTATATTCGGAATGCGGTAATTTACCTGGGCATCTATGGTATTGTATGCAGCAACAATACCGTTAGCCAGCGGGCTGCTCCAGTAAAATTCATTCTGCCAGTGCCATACAATATTAAATCCGGTATTCCTTATCACTTCCCTGTTACCGATTGATATATTAGTGATCCATTCGGGTGTATTAAATGCAGGCGTAAATGCATCTGACGATGTAACCTGCGCCAATGCTGCATAACTGGCGTTCGCAGTGATATTGAATTTTTTATAAAAATTATAATTGATCCCGATATCCACGCCCTGGTTACTGATGATACTTTTTGAGTTCGTCCACATTTTATATTTCGATACCTGTTTACCGCCGGTATACACATAATAGGCAGAACTGTCGTTAGCACTTCCGATCGTTCCTTTATACGGCTGCGTAACATCGAGCTGGCCGATAAAATTATCGTAGATATTAAAATAATAATCAACATCAATGAACAGGCGGCTGTCGAATAAAACAGCTTTATACCCTGCTTCAAAAGAGTTCAGGTGTTCGGGTTTCAAATAATCATAGGTACTTTTTGTCAAAAGGTTTTGTTCATTCTGAATAGCTGTGTTTTGATTTACACCTGCATTCACATCTGCATTCACAGCATTTTTAAAATTTGTTACGGAGGTATTGAGATACGAATTTTCAAACACATTCAGGTGTTCTGATATTACACGCAAACCGCCTAATCTTCTTACACCGCCATTGTTCACATAAGCAAACCCTTCAAATAAAGTTGGAAAGCGATAGCCGTTCTGAAAAGAGACGCGGAAATTATTGTTATCATTTGGCGAATACACAACTGCAATGCGCGGGTTGATCTTTGGATCAAAATATTCAGACCGGTCAACACGAAATGAAGCCGTTAGTTTTAATTGATCATTCAATAACTTTTTTGTGCCTTGTATAAATCCACCATAACTGTAATAATAAAAATCAGCAGCAGTTTGTTTTACATCAACAAAAGACGATGGATTCACATATTCATTGCCATCGGGTGTTACAATATATTTACGGTAATTAAACCCGGTAAGCAGTTGAACCCCCGGTATCAGATCCGCCCAGTCGTATTGCCCTTCCACATGTACAAAAGCAGATTTTAATAACAGTTGTGCGCCTACAGTGTCCCAGTTGTTGGTATGGATGATCTGGTTCTTAACACTGTCGAATGCAGCCGTACCGGGCACGTAGCGGCCTTTGTCTGCAAAAGCGCGTGCCTGGTCATGTGCATTTGCGATGGAACTGCCGGCTGCCATCGCATTATTAAATCCGGTTGTGTAATCATTATACCAGTCTGTTGGTTTTTTAAAAGCGAGATCGATATTTTCTCCAAGCGGCCGCATATTGAACGATCCTTCACCGCCGGTATTTTCTTTTGTATAATAGGCTTTTAGTGTAAGGTTATTGTGTTTCAATTCTGCTACATGTTGCTGGATCTGCTCGCCATCTAACCTGATACGGTTTCCGCGTTGATAAAAATTACTCACGGTTCCCAAACGATAGGTATAAGATAATGATGTTGTTGAATTGAACCTGTATATCAGTGCTGCATCCACTTTTGCATTACGGATCGAATAATCGGTCAGTTCGCTTTCAAGATAACCGGTTCGGCTCACATCATATTTTTTACCGCCAAGTGTCAGTGTTTTGAGGTCGCTGTTATATTCATCTCCATACCTGTTAATTAAATCAGCTGCCGGGTTATTTCCAGCAAGCGATGCATTGGTTTTATTACCTACATCAAAATACTGGTCGTGCTGGTTATTCGCAACCCAGTCCTTCCCTTCCGAATAGGATGCATTGATCTTGAATGCAAATTTTTTACCAAATGCTTTTGCAAAACGGATAGCGGATTCTTTGTAAAGTGATGGGGAAAGATCTTTGCCATCAACATGGTTCACACCTATTTTCTGGTAAATACTTAACCCCTGGTATTTGAAAGGGTCTTTTGTTTTCATATTCGAAATACCATTGATCGCATTTAACCCATATACGGCAGAAGCCGCACCTGGTATGAGTTCTACGCTCTCAATATCCAGTTCGGTTGGGCCAACCGCGTTGGCAATGGGTGCGCCGATGCCTGGAGAAATATTATCTATCCCATCCACCATTTGTAAAAACCTTGAATTGGTTGTTCCGGCAAACCCTCTTGTGTTGGGCACTTTATAACCCAAACTCAATGTCGTCATCTGTACGCCTTTTATATTTTCCAATGCGTCAAAAAAAGTTGGCGCAGGGCTTTCCTTGATCGTTTTCAGATCCAGTTTTTCAATGGTCACAGGCGATCGCAGAATACTTTCTGCAATACGCGATGCAGTAACTACCACCTGGCTCGCATAAGAATTATCTGCATTAAGTGAAATGGATAATGCTGATGAATTATTGGTAACAATAAATTCCTGTGTTCTGTATCCAATTGATGAGATGATTAATGTGATGGGCAACTTTACAGAGGTTTTCAATTCAAAAGATCCATCATCGCGTGTTACCGTTCCTTTGCCGGTTCCCTTTACCTGAACGGCCGCCGCGGCTACAGCCTGCGTATTGATCGAATCGCGGATGGTTCCGGAAATAACATAAGTGTCCTGTGCACTGGTAAAATTGGCGAGTGATAATAAAAGTATAGCTGTAAAAATATATTTTGATAACATGGTTGATTATTTTGGTCAATGAATAAAATGGTTGTGTCGGATGTCAGCAACAACAACAACAACCCTTGCCAAAATAAAATTGACAGCCAATAGTAAAAGCCATTGCAGGTTTGGCTTGCAGGTATTTCATCATGATAATTTGCGTGATACGCATAAACAGGTAATAGTTGATCAGCACAAATATAATCAATTACCCTATTAAATCAGTAGACTAATAAATATTTCATGAAAATATTTTCCGGTTGGTATAATCGCCAAAGGTTTCTTCCGGCAAACGGCCGGTATTGAATGAACCGAACAATTCATCCAGTTCGGGCAATATTTCTTCTTCGGTAAGGTTTTCTTTATACATCGTATTAAGCCTTTCGCCTGTGCGGTCGCCACCCAGATGCATATTGTATTTGCCATAAGCCGTTCCCACAAAACCGATTTCAGCGGCATATGATCTGGCGCAGCCATTAGGGCAACCGGTCATCCGTATAATAATTTCTTCGTCGCTCAACGAATGTTTTGCGAGCAACAGTTCGATCTTATCAATGAGTGAAGGAAGATACCGCTGCGCCTCAGCTAATGCCAGCGGGCATGTTGGAAAAGCCACACAAGCCATAGAATTCTTACGGACAACAGAACTCGCTTCCGTATCGATATCGATCCTGAACTTTTTTAATATCGCATCGATCAGATCTTTATCATCTGCATGAATATCGCTGATGATCACATTCTGGTTACAGGTAAACCTGAAATTTGTTTTTCCCGTTTTGGCAATTTCAAGCAATGCAGATTTTAAAGCAGTCTTTTCATCGTCCAGTATCCTTCCGTTCTCAACAAATGCAGTGTAATACCAAAGCCCTTCTGCATTTGCGCTCCAGCCGAAATGGTCTTTACGGCTGGTAAATGTATATTGTTTTGCAGGAGCCAGGGCAAAGCCTGTTCTTTTTTCAAGTTCTGTTTTAAACCAGTCTACCCCAAACTTATCAAGGGTATATTTTAAACGCGCCAGTTTCCTGTCGCTGCGGTTTCCATAGTCACGCTGAATGGTAGCAATTTCATACACAGCCTTCAATGTTTTTTCTTCGCTGTCTGCAAAACCGATCACAGTCGCCAGCCTTGCATATGTTTCTGCATTGCCATGTGTGGTTGATAAACCTCCGCCGATCGCGATATTGAACCCTTTTAAAACATCTTTCTCGATCACCGCGATCAAGCCGATATCATTGGCAAAAACATCCACATCATTATTGGGCGGAATAGCGATCGCGATCTTGAATTTTCTCGGCAGGTAACGGTTTTGATAAAGCGGGTCTTCTTCTTCTTTTTTATCAACTAATATTTCTTCATCCAGCCAGATCTCATAGTATGCCTTTGTTTTCGGCATCAACAGGTTGCTGATCCTGTCGGCATAGGCAAACACCTGCTCATGCACCGGCGATTCTTTTGGGTGCGAACTGCACAATACATTGCGGTTGATATCGCCACATGTTGCAATCGAATCCAATTTTGCTTCGCTGAAAGATTGTATGGTTGGTTTGATCTTTGATTTGATGATCCCATGCAGCTGCAATGTTTGCCGCGATGTTATTTTGATCACACCGGTTGAATTGTTGCCGGCAATATCATGCACTGCGATCCATTGATCAGCAGTTAAGAACCCACCAGGCAAACGCAGGCGGATCATAAAAGAATATAAACGCTCCAGTTTTTTTGCCGCACGTTCTTCGCGCCTGTCGCGGTCATCCTGCTGGTACATGCCATGAAACTTGATCACCGCCTGGTCATCTTCACGGATCGCGCCGGTGACCTCATCCTGCAAACTTTCCCTGATCGTTCCGCGCAGGTGATCGCTTGCTTCCTTGATTTTTTCTATTGCTGATTTTTCTGACATATATTTTCCGGCTTCTGTTCTTTAATCGGCTTCGTTGTGTCACTCACTTGTGCTGTCGTTCTTTGTGCGGCGGCATAGAAATAACAGCAGAGATTTTTTTCTTTTACTCCCGACCCTAAAGGGGAGCTATAAGTTTCTCTTAACTCCCCTTTAGGGGCGGGGGCAGAAAAAGATTCCTAAAAAAATTAATACACATCTTTAGAATACTTACCCTCGTCTTTCAACCGCTCAAAGTATTTTTTTGCCTCATCGCTATTCAACCCACCATGAATTTCAAAAATGGATAACAATTCTTTTTCAACTTCCACACTCATCGGATCTTTCTGTCCGCATACATATATATATGCGCCGGCTTGTAGCCACGCAAACAATTCCGCGCCCTGCTCACGAAGTTTATCCCACACAAATATTTCTTCATCCCGGTCCTTTGAAAATGCAAGCGACACATTATGCAACACACCTGTGTGCAGCCAGTCCTGTACCTCTGTCTGGTATAAAAAATCTGACACAAAATGTTCTTCGCCAAAGAACAGCCAGTTTTTACCCGTTGCGCCGGTAGCATCGCGTTCGCTTAAAAAAGAACGGAATGCGGCGATACCTGTTCCGGGGCCGATCATGATCACATCCTTATCAGCATCGGGTAAACGGAAGCGTTTGTTTTTCTGTACAAAAAAATCAACTGCCCCATCAATACGCAACCCGGATAAATAAGCAGAACATAATCCTGTTTGTGTTTCTCCATTTATTTCGAATACATCTTTCTCTACTGTCAAATGTATTTCTCCGTTATGTGCCGATGGTGATGATGCAACCGTATATATTCTTGGAGATTGCGCCGGTAATAATTGCAACACTTCTTCAAACTGCGCTTCATCTTTAACAGGATACATTTCCAAAAGTTTCAAAAGCCCTGTTTTTATTTCCGGTATTTCCTGCTGAACGATCGCCGCATATTTTTTTACAACACGCTCATGCAGGTAATTAATATTTACTTTTTTATGCAACAGTTCAAACACTGTGTATTCAATCTCTTTACATAAAATGCGCTTATCTTTTTCAATCCCCGACTTATCAATGATCTTATTTACCAATTCAATGGAATTTTGAGGTACAATGCCTACCGAATCACCCGGCAAATAATCCACATCTTCTGCAAGAAGTTCTATGTGATACGTTTCTTTATCAGCGCTTATGTCGTGCAGGTTTACATGGCTGACGATGGTTCCGCTGTAAATTTTCTTATTTGACTTTCCTTCAGCCGGTGGTTGAATTTTTATTCCCGCCGGTGCATCAACCTGCTCATTCAATGAGCGTAATACTTCTTCAAACCATATTTCTGCATCAGCTTCATACTCCACATCACATTTTTTTATCGGCACGATCCTCGTGCCTCCAAGCTTTTGCAATTGTGCATCCACATCTTCTCCCGTTTTGCAAAACATGGGATAGGATGTATCGCCCAAAGCCAGCACACCATATTTTACCCGGTCGAGCCGGAAACCGTTAAGATGTATATGGTCATAAAATTTTTGCGCAGCGATAGGCGGTTCTCCATCGCCCTGTGTACTGATCACTACAAAAAGATTTTCTTCTTTGGCAAGGTCAGTTAAACGATACTGGTCGAGGCTCGCCAGTTTAACGATGATATTATTTTTCTTTGCTTTTACAGCAAGATCCGTTGCCACACGTTTTGAATTGCCTGTTTCCGTTCCATAAACCAATGTGATCTTTTTAGGAACAGGATTTTTTTCAACAGGCGCATCTTTACCTGCAATGATCCCTGCAACGTATTCGTTGATCAGCTCCAGTTCTTCTTTACTTGAATTGGCTACGAGTTCATCCAATAATTTTTGTTTAGGCCCTGCCAGCATAACGTTGTTCCGGTTCATTGTTAACAATAGATTTTACTGCGCTGGTCAAAGGTTTAAAATAATATTCTTTCAAACCGCTTCCTGTAAACCAGTTAAACGATTCCTGCAATGCCACTACTTTCCCGATAATGATCAGCGAAGGTGAAAGGAACTCCTGCCCTTTCAATGTTCTTGCATATTCATAGATATTGGAAACATATACCTGTTGATAGGTTGTGGTTGCCTGTTCAATTACTGCTAGTTGTTTATCAGGCGAAATTTTATGTTCGATCAGTTTATTAACCAATCCATCCAATGTTTCAGACGACATATAAAATACCAGTGTATCGTTTGTATCTGCGAGTTCTTTCCAATATGCATCGCTCACAACGGTTGACTTATAATAAGTAAGAAAGCGAACAGCCGTTGCATGGCCGCGTGCAGTTAAAGGAATGCCCGCATAAGCCGCAGCGCCCGATGCTGCTGTAACTCCGGGCACTATCTCGTACTGGATCTGATTGGCAACAAGCACTTCCAGTTCATCCAGCACATTTGAAAAAAAAGAAACATCGCCGCCTTTCAAACGCACCACTAATTTTCCTTCCGATGCATACCGAACCAATAGTTCATTGATCATTTCCTGCGGAGTTGATACGCCGCGCCGGCATTGTTTGCCTACTTCAATAATTTCTGCTGATGGCCGTACATAACGCTGCAGGATCACTTTACTCACGAGCCTGTCTGTTAAAACAACATCAGCCTGCTGCAAATAGTTCGCGGTTTTTACAGTAACCAGGTCAGGATCGCCGGGACCGGCTCCTGCAAGAATTACTTTTCCTTTGTGTGGTACGGTATTCATTGTTATACTTTGAAGGAGTAGTTTTATTTGTTTAAGAATTCTCCAACTCCCCTTTAGGGGCCGGGGGCCGAATCAATAATTTTATTCATTTAAAAAGTCATCAAACGCATCTTCAGGAACCGGAACTTGAATCATACACGCCCCTACCGTTACATTACTCGTTTCATCAATTAATATGGCACCGCCGTTTGCACGCAATGCTTTGTATGCATCAAACGCAACAGGCGAAGCAGTTTTGATCGTTGCTTTTACAATATCATTCAGCGCAACTGTTCCCGGTTGATATTGTTTCTGCAATGAGTTCACATCCAGTTTGTATTCAATTTCTTTCACGATACTTTTTACCAAACGGCTGTTGATCTGCAGCAGGTAACGGTTTCCTTCGGTTAAAGGTTTATTGCCCATCCAGCATAATAATACTTCCAGTTCCTGCGCTGTTTCAGGCAGGTCATTTTCTGCTACGATCACATCGCCGCGGCTCACATCGATATTATCTTCCAGGTGCAATACAATGCTTTGCGGTGCGAATGCTTCTGCCACTTCTTTACCGCCGATCTCTATCGTTTTGATCCTGCTTTGTAAACCGGATGGCAGCACAGTTATCTTATCTCCTTTTTTATAAATGCCGCTGATCAGTTTACCCGCATAACCCCTGTAATCATGCAACACATCTGTTTGTGGGCGGATAACATATTGTACAGGAAAACGTGCATGCGTGAGATCGATATCATCGTTCACTTCTACATTTTCGAGCAGTTCTAAAAGCGGGGTTCCTTCATACCATGAAAAATTTTCGGAGCGGCCAACGATATTATCGCCGTTAAGCGCACTGATGGGTATATACACAACATTCTTCAGGCCGAGCGATGACGCCACTGCTGCAAAATCGATCACGATATTTGCATATACATCTTCAGAATAATTTACCATATCCATTTTATTCACTGCCACTATCACATGCGGTATATTAAGCAGCGATGCAATGATGGAATGCCTGCGCGTTTGTTCGATCACCCCATGCCTTGCATCGATCAATATAATGATGAGGTTTGCATTAGATGCGCCTGTTACCATATTCCGCGTATACTGAATGTGGCCGGGCGCATCAGCGATGATGAATTTGCGTTTGGGTGTTGAAAAATATTTGTATGCTACATCGATCGTTATACCCTGTTCGCGTTCGGCGCGTAACCCGTCTGTTAATAATGCAAGGTCGATATCACCTTCCCCGCGGTTCTTTGTCTGCCTTTCGATTGCTTCCAGTTGATCGATCATGATGGATTTACTGTCGTACAATAATCGCCCGATCAAAGTGCTCTTTCCATCATCCACACTTCCCGCTGTTATGAATCTCAGAATGTCCATGTTGAGTTGTAAGTATTAAGTTATAAGTATTAAGTATGTTGTTTTAGTAATGGATAACAAATTGAAAGTGGTTTATCGCTTACAACTTATTAATTACTGTTGTAAAAGTTGTAAGTATTAAGTTATAAGTATTAAGTAAAAGTTATAAGGAACTCAAAACTTATAACTTACTACTTATAACTTATCACCTCCTAAAAATACCCGCTCTTCTTCCTGTCTTCCATCGCCGCTTCAGAAACCCTGTCATCGATCCTTGTTTCTCCGCGTTCACTGGTCTTTGTTGCGATGATCTCGCTGATGATATCATCGATGTTTGTTGCGGATGATTCAACAGCGGCGGTACATGTCATATCCCCAACCGTTCTGTATCTCACTTTACGGATGCTGATCTTATCGGCCTCTTCTAATTGTATAAATTCCGACATCGCCACCAACTGGCCTTCATATTCGAGCACTTCCCTGTCGTGTGCAAAATAAATGGATGGCAGATCGATATTTTCTCTTCGGATATAATTCCAGATATCCAGTTCCGTCCAGTTGCTGATCGGGAACACACGCACATTTTCTCCTTTATGGATACGGCCATTATAAATATTCCATAATTCGGGCCGCTGCAGTTTTGGATCCCATTGCCCAAATTCATCACGTACGGAAAATATCCTTTCTTTCGCCCTTGCTTTTTCTTCGTCCCTTCTTGCACCGCCGATACATGCATCGAATTTGAATTCGTTGATCGTATCAAGCAACGTAAAAGTCTGCAGCGCGTTCCGGCTGGCAAATTTTCCTTTGGGTTCTGCAAGATTTTGCTGCTGAATGGTATCGGCTACTTTTCTTACAATCAATTTCTCTCCTGTTTTTTCTGCGAGTGCATCACGGAAATCAAGCGCTTCCCGGAAATTATGCCCGGTATCGATATGCACTAATGGGAAAGGAAATTTCCCCGGCCTGAATGCTTTCAATGCAAGATGAACCAACGTGATGGAATCTTTTCCGCCGCTGAACAACAAAGCAGGCTTTTCAAACTGCCCCGCCACTTCACGCATGATGTGAATGGCTTCCGACTCCAACTGGTCTAAATGATCTAAACGATACTGCTTCATTTACTATAATTAAAAAACATGATCAATTTTTGTGTTCGTGTAATCCGCATTCTTTTTTACTGCTGTCTTCCCACCACCAGCGGCCTGCCCTGAAATCCTCACCGGCTCTGACCGCGCGGGTACAGGGTGCGCAACCAATACTTACAAAACCACGGTCGTGCAAAGGATTGTAGGGAATATTTTTTTCATCCACATATGCACGAATTTCCTCTGTTGTCCAATACAGCAACGGGTGGTATTTGATGATGTGATTGGTTTCATCCCATTCCAACTGCTGCAGGTTTTCCCTTGCGGCAGAATGTTGCGCACGCAAACCGGTGATCCAGACATCATTTCCCTTTAATGCCCTTTGTAATGGTTCTACTTTACGGATATGGCAACAGTTCTTCCTGTTCTCAACCGATTCATAAAAAGAATTCGGGCCATGAGTTTGTATGAACGGTTCAAGCAGGGTATGATCAGGATAATATGCTTTGATATGCGTATGGTATTGCGTGTTGGTGCTGTTCCATGCAGCATGTGTTTCGGCAAACAGGCGGCCGGTATCTAAAGTAAAAATGCTGATAGGAACTGAATTGGAGAGGATATCATGTGTGATCACCTGATCCTCAAAACTAAAACTGGTAGAGAAAGTTGTTTTGCCGGCAAACCTTTCCGACAATAACAATAATGCATCACCGGTGGAAAGTATTTCCAGTTGTGTACTTAAATTTTTGAGTGATTGTATTGAAGGCGCTTCCATTGAATTGTATCGGTTGTTGTAATAATAAGTGCAGGCTACTGCTGTAGTAGTTTAACAACAACACAAACACTTTGAAACAGGATGTATGATGGGCGCCATAATTTATCAGTCTACTGAAATGATAGGCAAATATAGTCTATCTGTTGAATAGACAATTATTTCAGGCCGATTTCTTATGAGAAAATTATAGCCGGTACTAATGAGTGTTAGCCGGATGCTGTATCACAGGTGTTTGGGGGAAATTATTTTCTGCCGCGCCTTTCAGGGCGTGGATATGATATAGGGTTTAGTTAGTGTTTGGGGCTTTAGCCCCCTGTCAACAATATTCATGATCCAATTCCATAAGCCAACCCGGGACTAAAGTCCCGGAGACAAAGAAATAACAGAAATATTAAATCAACACCCTAAAGGGTACGGCAAAAACCTAAAGGGGCGACAAAACCTGAAGGTCACAGCAAAACCTGAAAGTCGCGGCAAGCAGGCATAAAACAAAATTATCTCTTCCGAAAAGCCGCGGCTTCATGAGCAGCACGATCCATTTCAGAAAAAACTCATCTCAAAATAAATGCACCGCAATTGGAAAAATATCATTTGTCAGTCCTGAAAGGCGTTGCCGGCAATCCCTCTTTATTATACAGATTCACATTGGGAACATTTGACCAGCCATACCGGACGCTTACAGGCTTTGCTATCATTGAATTTGAAACAATGACCTTATTTCCTTTGATCGTTGCGCTTGCAGGCATAAAAACACTATCCGCACCTGCGATCGTAAAACCTTTCAGTTCTCCATCTTTCGATACCAAACCTTTACCGGTATGTGTGAAACTGAGTTCCGCTTTATCATTCTCGATTTTTATGGATTGATAAACGGGCCCCGAATATTCGATCTTCTTTCCATATGCCAGCGCTTCAGCTGCAATAGCGAGCCTTGCGCCTACTTCTTTTTTATGTGGTGGATGAATATCCGCAGAATCACCAACATCCGTGGTAACGATCAGTGCTGTGTTATCTACTTTCTGTGTAATGATCAGTTGCGCCTCCCGGATCTCCGGGCTCATATCTTTATACGGCGCGATCTGTACAATGAGAAAAGGCACATCGCCCTGTTCAAAATCTTTTCGCCAGCTGCTGATCATGGCGGATAACAATGGTACATATTGTTTCGTCCGACCATTGTTGGCCTCGCCCTGGTACCAGCAGATCCCCTTGATGGCATAAGGTATCATCGGCGCGATCATGGCATTGTATAAAGTTCCGATCGAACGGCTTGTTACCGGGTCCGATGGTGGCATTGGCTTTTTGGGTATCGGTTTATTTTCTTCTGCTGCTTTTGCAGAATCTTCCCGGAATTTTATTAAAAACATTTTTTCATTCTCTTTGTATTTATTCAGCGCCATCGGATATCCTTTCACTGCCTTCAGGTAATCATCAACCAAATTCTTCAGCTCGGGATCGGCTTCCAGGGCAGCTTTGCTGGTCCAGTGTTCGGCAGGTGTTCCGCCATAGGCAGAAAATAAAATACCAACGGGCACATTAACCTCTTTATACAGATCCCTTGCAAAAAAATATCCGACTGCTGAAAAATTCTTTACAGTTTCCGGCGAACATGTTTCCCATTTACTACCGATATCTGTAAGTGGCGTTGGCGTATATTTTTCCGGTACAAAATATTGCCTGATCTGTGGATAGTTCGCTTCGCTTACTTCTTTTTCCCAGCCAGCGATCGGTTGTTGCGGCGGACGCGGGCCCAATTGCCTTTCCATATTTGATTGTCCGCTGCATAACCAGACTTCGCCTACCAAAACATCATTGATCGAGATCGTATTTGTGCCTGCGACCGTCATTGTATAAGGCCCGCCGGCTTTCAGCTTTTCCAATTTGATCATCCACCTGCCATTCGCTGCTGTAGTACTTACAGTTTGCCCGTTAAAACTTACGGTAACTTTTTCACCATCGGCCGCAGTTCCCCAAACAGGCACCGCAACATTTCTTTGCAGCACCATATGGTCGCTGAAAAGGCTGTTGGGTTTTACTTCTGCGTTTGTTGCAGTGATGCTGAATGAAAGGGTTAGAAATAAGATGAAGTTTTTATTTTTCATGGTTAATGATTTTATGATGAGCGGCCTTACCAGGAACGGAGATCAGAGATTTATTTTCTGACTGCCTCCCGTTAATTTTACAGTTTTTCCTTTCCAGATAAACTCACCGGTTAAATGAGCAGGTAAATTTATTTGTGCTTCTATTCCGTCTTTGCCTTTTCTTACAAGCGCTACATTGATAAATCCATCCGGATGCGGCATAATACCTGTTGCATTCACCAACTCTCCCAACGCCGGCTCTATCCGCACTGTTGCAAATCCCGGCGATGCAGGAACAATACCACAGATCGTTGCAAGGAAATCATAATTCGGGCTCGAGCTCCATGCATGGCAATCGGATCTTGTTGGATCGGGGTTTTCTGCAAAAGTTGTCAGCCCATTCGCGATCATGCCTCTCCATGGCGTCAACTGCGAATAATACAGATCGGCCATTCCTGCTTTTTTCAATGCACGGTTCAGATAAAAACGATAATAAAAAGTGGCCTGGCTCAATGAAGTATCATACAAAACTTTTTGCATCACACTCTTCATGCCTGTTTGCGGAACACAACCGGTTAATACAGACAGGATACTTGCATGCTGGCTGAATGTTTTCTTCAGCAGTGTATTCGCCATCACTCCTTTTTTTATATCAAAACATTGTGCGTAGGTTGCTTTGCTTAATGTTGCTGCGAGTTGTTTGTAATGATCCGCTTCATGTGTTTTACCAAAAAAGGCAAATAGTTCTGCAGCCTGTTGCAAGGTGTTCACATATTGCAATGTGATGATGGATGAGTTACCATCCATCGCACCATCAGGTGTTCCGCCGGGGAATGCGTTGTTCCAGTCTACAAAACTCCACCACTTCATCGGGCCGAGCATTTGTTTGGACGGATCTATTTTTTTCTCGAACCAATCCAACACACCGGTTATCGGTATTAAAAAATCAGCCACAAATTTTTCATCTTTCCTATGCATCCAGTAATCATGCACCATCGAAACCCAGAACAATGAAAATGGCGGGATCACCTGCAAACGGTTGCTGGGATAACGGCCTTGTGTTAACCCTTCCGGCACGCGCGAATGATAGAAATCCAGTATCGCTTTTCGCATCAACCGGTCATCACCCGTAACATATAAAGAGATAAGCGATTGAATTCTTGTATCGCCCTCATACTGCAGCTGTTCGTAATACGGGCAATCAAAATATGTTTCGCCTGCACAGAGTTGTGCCGTGCGCCAGCCAATATCCCAGATCTGTTGCAACGATTCATCATTACTGCTGAAAGATGCTTTTACCACGAAAGGATAACCATTTGCAGAACCATACAGGTCGTCAATAACTAATGGCTGATCTTTTGTTGTGATATCAAGCTGCATGTAACGGTATGTGCGTTGCCACAACGGGCGGAACAATCTTTTCGCTCCTCCATCCGGCATAAAAATATCATAGTTGCCATTGATATTTTTTCCATCGATCTCATTCCGGTTTCCTTTTTTTCCATCTTTTGCAAACAGCGCTTCGGCATAGGTCATTTTTATTGATGCGCCTTTTCCATTGCTCACGATCAGTTCAGGATACGCAACCGTATTAAAACTCTGATCAAGCAAAATACTTACCGTTTGATTGGCGGGTATCGTTAGCGGATGAGTGCCCTGTAAAAAATCTCCGTTGGTATTGATACCATTTGTTCTGCGTACAAGCGCTATGCGTTGCATTTTTTCACGCATCAACGGAATGTTCCTTGGCTGTAATGTCCAGAGATTATCTGAACCATACCCAACAGGCACCGGGCTGGCAATTTTTTTGATAGATAACCAGTTTGCATCATTAAAACCTGGTTGTTCCCAACCCCATGGATAAGTGGATGCATCAACCTGGTCGCCCGGGCCGATCACCATATAAGTATGCAAACGCGAACCATTATCTGTTGAACAGGGCGTGTAAGAAATGTTGTGGAATACTTTCCATCCCTCGCCCGTATTGATCATTTTTTCTGCGTCCGTATTTCCCTGCAACACAAAGGCTGTTTGGTTGGAAACCTGTGCTACCGGCGCATATACGCCCATATTCCAGACCAATGCTGCAATGGTATTGCTGCCGTTTTGTAAATAAGGTGCTATATCAACTGTTTCAAAATACCAGTTATACAGGTCGCCTCGTGCGGGGCCGCTGCAAACTGCTTTGCCATTTACAAATAAACGGTAGCGGTTATCGGCTGAGATGTTTACAATAAATTTTTGTGGCTGATGATCGAGGTTGAATGTTTTTCTGAAATGATATACACCATAATCACGTTGCGGCACATCCGGGCAGGTGATCCATGAAGCGCTCCAGTTATTGTTAAGTAAAGATGGATTTACTTCCTGTGCGTTCAGTGAGCAGGTTATGATGAATAAAAAAAACGTTGCTGCTGTTTTCATGTTGCGTTTTTTGTTAGTCTCCTGAATTCTTTTTTACCGCGGAGACGCAGAGACGCGGAGTTTCTCTGCGTCTCCGCGGTAAAACAAAAAGTAAATCACTTATTCATCTTTTTTATCAGGTCAACTTCTTCCTGCTTATACGGTTTTCCATCTTTGGTAAAAATATCATGGAACCATTCAACAGGCTGGCTGCCATCTTTTATCGGCGTATCCCATGCGTAAATGGTATTTGTTTTCCCGCTCACAAATCCCCAGTTGATCGCTCCTACATTTTCTTTTTTCAGGATGGGCATCACGTTTTGAAAACGGCTGTTACGCAAACGTGCCATATATTCCGTACAGATCAATGGGCGCCCGAACGTTTTTAATAATTGTATCACACGTAAATGCTGTGCGGGTTCATCATAATCATGGTAAGTGATCACATCAGAATTCAATGCCTGGAACGAATTCAGTTTTTCATACTCCCAGTTCCATAAACCGGCGCTGATGGGTTGATCGGGATTTACGGCACGCGCCCATTCAAATACTTTCCGCAATAACGGCAAACTTGAATCGCGTTTTCCGCTGTTGCCCGGTTCGTTATACAGATCCCATAAAAGAATCCTTTTATCGTGTGCGAAAGTTTTTAAAACATCGGTCACATATTTTTCAAGCCCGGGAAAATTGTTTGGGTCATTTGATGCAGGCTGCCCCGGATCCTGCATCCAGCCTGAGTTGTGGATGCCGGTTTTGGGTTCGGGTTGCCGGCCGGCTTTGGGAACTTTGTTCCAGCAGTCATCAAAAAAAACAAACATGGGTTCTATTTTATGTTTGCTGGCAATGGTTAAGAATTGATCCATCCTTTTTTTAAATCCTGCGGGATCTTCTTTCCAGGCAATGCTGTGTAAAAAAACACGCATGGTATTAAAGCCGATGCTTTCAGCCCAGCCCAGTTCTTTATCAATAGTAACCGGATCAAATGTATCGGCCTGCCACATTTCCAATTGATTGATCGCTGTAGCCGGAATATAATCCGCACCGGATAACCATTTGTGATGATCATACCATGTATTGGCTTTTTCAATGGGCCATATTTTACCGGTTATCTGAGCCGTTGCTGTAAAGGATGCAGCTGTTACAACAAAAAATAAAAGCCATTTAATTTTCATAAAGAATGATATAAGAAATTATAAAAGAAAATATTAATCTTTGGTAAAACGTCTTTCAATATTAAAGTGATACTTACCTGAACCAACTGTAACAATCATATAATAACTATTCGCACTGTTATCTTCTATTTTAATATCTTTCGAATTATACAGGCGTTCGCCGCCATTAGTTGTAATTTCTGAACGGTTAGCAAAAGGAAGAAATATTGTTGCGGTTGTATTTGCCGGAATTTCCACATCCATGAAAATACTGTTCGGATTTATACTCCAGCTGCTACTTACCTTACCATAATACGTTTGCAATGATGCAGAAACATTTGTAAACTCGCCACCAATATGCGGCTGTATTTTGATGTGCTTATATCCAACACCATCTTCATACGTATCAATTCCTGCCATCACCCTGTACATCCAGTCACCGATCGCGCCATACGAATAGTGATTGTATGAATTCATACTCGGCACCTGAAAAGTTCCATCGGGTTTTATTCCATCCCATCGTTCCCAGATAGTGGTGGCGCCCATTTTAACAGGATACAGCCATGACGGGTATGTTTCCTGCAACAATAATTTATATGCCATATCCGTATAACCAAAACGCGTTAGTACATGACACAAATAAGGTGTCCCCAAAAAACCTGTTGTAAGATGGTTGCCATAATTTTTTACATTTTCCACTAATCTTTCAGCGGCCTGTTGCCTTGCAGATTCCGGCAACATGTCAAAATTCAATGCGAGAACATAAGCCGTTTGCGTAGATGATACCAAACGCCCGCTGGGTGTTACATATTCTTTCATGAACGCTGCTTTGATCTTTTGTAACAACGCTTCGTAAGTAGTTACATCTTCTGTCCTTCCTAAAACTTTTGCTGCATTAATGACGAGCTGTGTTGAGTTGGCAAAGAAACATTGCGCAATGAGATATTTATCTGTTACCGCCGATCTCCCGTCATTATCATCAGCGGGGCGGTAAAATAACCAGTCGCCAAAATGTGAGCCGGTATTCCACAGGTCATTTTTACTTTCGTGCTGCATATAACCCACCCATGATTTCATACTTTCATATTGATTTTCAAGTATGCGTTTATCCCCATATGCGAGATACATGTTCCATGGAATGATCGTTGAAACATCCGCCCAGCCTGCAGATCCGGCGGAACCTTTGCCTAACACATTGGGTATTACATGCGGCACACTTCCATTGGGCAATTGGTCGGCAGCAATATCTTTCAGCCATTTGGAAAAGAAATTATTTACATTCATATTGAATGATGCCGTGCGTGAGAACACCTGTGCATCGCCGGTCCAGCCCAATCGTTCATCGCGTTGCGGGCAATCGGTTGGCACATCAATAAAATTTCCTTTTTGTCCCCATTGAATATTATGCTGCAGTTGATTCACCAATGCATTTGATGAAGTAAAACTTCCCGTTGGCTGCATATCAGAATACAAAGCCACTGCTGTAAAATTTTCAGGTTTTAATTCTCCGGGATATCCTTCGATCCGCACAAACTGGAAACCGTGCCAGGTAAAATGCGGCTCAAATATTTCTTCTTCGCCGCCTTTTAAAATATATGTGTCCTGCGATTTTGCTGCGCGGAGATTGGTTGTATAAAAATTTCCATTTTTCTCCATCACTTCTGCGTGCGACACAACAATTTTATCGCCGGCATTTCCTTTTACTTTGATCGTTACCCAGCCAACAAGGTTTTGTCCAAAATCAATTACCTGTTCTCCCTGCGGTGTTTTAAAAATGCGTACGGGTTTAAATGTTTCTTTCTTCCGCACCAATTCATTAGATGTTGCCACTAAAACATTCATGGCTTGGTTACTCACTTTTACACCGCTCCATTTTGAATCATCATATCCCGCCATCACCCATCCTTTTTTATCTTCGCGATGATCGATCATTTCTCCATTATAAATTTCTGAACTGCGGATCGCACCCGTTGCTGATCTCCAGCTTTCATCTGAAACAATTTGTGCAGATGTTCCGTCTGCATATATTATTTCTATCTGTAACAGCAAGGCAATGTCTTTTCCATATACATTATGCTGGCCGGAGAAGCCGATAAAGCCGCGATACCAGCCGTTTCCAAGCGTTACGGCAATTGCATTGTTCCCTTTGCTGATAAGATTGGTAACATCATACACCTGGTACTGCAAACGTTTTTGATAGGATGTCCAGCCCGGTGTAAAATAAGCATCGCTGATACGTTGCCCATTGATCTGCGCTTCATACAAACCATGCGAAGTGATATAAGCAGTGGCCGATACGATTTTTTTATTTGCGCTGAATTCTTTTCTGAATAACGGGCTCGGCCGCATCACACTATCTTCCACATAACCGGGTTCTATCCATTTCGCTTTCCAGTCGCTCACATTCAATAAACCCATTTGAAATGAAGCGGTATCGCTTTTAGATGACCGGCCGCTGTTATCCCAAACTTCAACCAGCCATGTATATTTCTTTCCGCTCTGCAATGCATTGCCCGCATATGGAACAAATACCGATTGTGATGACATAACCTTTCCCGAACGCCAGTAAGCGGTTTTTTTATTATCGGGAGAGAACACCTGTATCTCGTATGCCGTTTGTGTTGTATTTCTTTTATCACTTACCAATTGCCAGCTGAAACGTGGCAACACAACATCCATTCCTGCTGGGTCGGCTTTATTTTCGGTTAATAAATGCTGAACAGATGTTTGGGCGGAAGCGATGAAACAAAACAACAATACAATAAGCGCGAGGCACGGGGCTTTCTTCATGGCAGGTTATTTTTTGATCGATGTTAAAATATACCGGAATCTAATTCA
>Ga0206949_1204_pt1 | contig 19905 bp, 20 predicted proteins | sample Alteio_BWOrgHeat_40_FD_153240 | JGI IMG/M metagenome (GOLD analysis project Ga0206949, IMG submission 153240) | Enriched cells from forest soil in Barre Woods Harvard Forest LTER site, Petersham, Massachusetts, United States -... | ecosystem: Environmental > Terrestrial > Soil > Temperate forest >...
ACGGTTGAAGAGGCTAAAAAATTGACTGAAACAGATCCGGCTGTCCAGGCAGGATCTTTAATAATGGAACTGCATCCTTTCTATTGCTCGGCCGCGTTGATGGAGGTGGTGCCTATCCATAATACCATCCAAAAACAAAATATTACAGATTAACGAAACCTTACTTTTACTACTCTCGTTTAAATGGGAAAATCATCTGTAATTGCACTTTCCGGGAGCGTATGTTTAAGCCTGGTGGAATAGCTGCATTTTCGGGAGAAGTGTAGACGCTGCTCCCCTAATTGGGGAATTTATTTTTAGCCTCCTGTTCCCCGTTTTAATTCCCCTTTTTCTATCTTTAGTTTGACATGTTTGTAACGGAAATAATACACGCATTAACTAACGTATCCAGCCCTGTTTACCTTGAAGGAATGAAGCGTTTTGGCATCGATAGCTCAAAAGCGCTCGGTGTACCTATGCCTGCGATACGCAAACTTGCAAAATCCATTAAGAAAGACCACGCTTTAGCACTTGACCTTTGGGAAACAGGCATACATGAGGCCCGCATAATGGCATCGTTAATTGACGACCCGAAACTGGTTACCCCGCAACAAATGGATGCCTGGGTGAAGGACTTTCATAGCTGGGATCTGTGCGACCAGGTATGCGGCAACCTGTTCGACCGTACCGTTTTCGCTATGGAGAAGGCGCTTTTATACAGTTCGCACAACGAGGAATTCATAAAACGGGCAGGCTTTGTGTTAATGGCTGAATTTGCCGTACACGACAAGAAGGCTGACTATCAACTATTTATTAGCCTGTTGCCGATAATTGAACGCGAGGCGTGGGACGACCGCAATTTTGTAAAAAAAGCGGTGAACTGGGCTTTAAGGCAGATCGGTAAAAGGAATCCGGAATTACGGATGGCGGCTATTGCCTGTGCTAACAGGATATTACTGCAAAACACTAAGGCAGCCAAATGGATAGCCGCGGACGCGCTGAAAGAATTATCAGCTGCCTAAGTGTAGAAAGCTTCGCCCCACAGCATTGGCCACGAAAATGCTTGTGGAAAAATAAAATACCTACCGGTATTACATAATAAGCAATATTTTGAACCCTTATTATTGCCTAATACTTTATTATAGCTTCCATCAAATTCGACCAAATTCAATCAAATGACGACTAATTTATTAGCTAATACTGTCGTTTTATCAACCTAATTAAACTAATAGTTACTGCATGAACGTGTTAACAAGTTTAATCTCTAATTAAATGGCACGTTTATGGCTATTTGTACCAGTAATAAGCCACCTGCTTCGGCAGTTAACTTAAGCGCTATCATAATTTTAGCCTGTTTACAACCTACAGTTTTTTACTAAAAGGATAATTTTATTTATGGCACTAACTTTACCGGTTACAGTATTTATAAAGGTATTAATATGAGTTTTAAAGAAGATCACGATTCACTAAATAGTGCTTCCTATTTTGCTCATGTTATTAATAACATTAATGCGGGCATATGGGAATACAACATCAACACTAACGAGGTTAACTGGTCCGACGGATTTTACCGTGTTTTGGGCTATGAACCGGGTGAGATCGAGAGCTCATATAGTTTTTTCTATGACCAGGTATTGTATCACGGCGATAAAAAGATCTTCGCCAAATCAATTAATGACCGCAGCGCCAACAATACTTCAACAGTACAGGTAAGGCTGTTAACCAAAAACGATGGCTACCAATGGTTTGAGAACGTAAGCCGCAGAAGCGACGACCCTGCAAACCCGCAGATATACGGCTCGTTAACCAACATCCATTTTCATAAGCTGGCTGAGCTGCAATCGGCACAAAAAGAGACCTTATTTTTTGAAGGTGGTAAAATAGCCCGCGTTGCTGTATGGGAGGCTGATGTTTCGTCAATGAATTTAACGCTTTCGTCGGAAGGTTATGAATTGTTCGACCTGAACAGCGCGGCAAAATTAAGCGTTGATGATGCGGTTAGCTTTTTCGAACCTGATTATCGCCCTATTGCCGCCAGCGCCATTGAAAATATCATCAAGCTGTGCAGATCATTCGATTTGGAATTGTGTTTCCGCAGCGCCAAAAACCGTGTATTCTGGGTTAGGTTTAAAGCCATCCCCATTATTAACGATTATGGCAAATGTATCAGCATACGTGGTATTATACAGGATATTGACCAGGCCAAAAAACGCGAGGTAATTGCGCAAAACGCGCTAAACCTGTCGAACGACCAGAACAAACGCCTGCAAAACTTTGCTTATATCGTATCGCATAACCTGCGCTCGCATACCGGCAACCTGGAGTTTATGGTGAACCTGTACAACGACAGCGAATCAAAAGAAGAACGCGCCGAGGTATTTGAACATATTAAATCCATCAGCTCGAGCCTGAACACTACGGTTAAGCATTTGGAAGAAGTTGTGAAGATTCAGGCTGAAATAAACAAGGATAAAAAGGTAGTTGATTTCCAGGAAACCTTCGAAACCATTATCCGTGCGCTTAAAGGCAATATTAACGACCTGAATGCCAAAATAGAATACGATTTTAGCAAGGCCCCCGAAATAAATTATATCCCGGCGTACCTGGAAAGCATAATGCAAAACCTGCTTACTAACGCCCTAAAATACAGCTCGAAGAACCGCCAGCCGCTTATCAGGTGCCATACCTTTAAAATGAACAGCCATGTTTACTTAATTTTTGAAGATAACGGCATGGGCATAGATATGGAACGCTTTGGTACCGAAGTATTCGGCATGTACAAAACCTTCCATCAAAACAGCGATGCCAAAGGCATTGGGCTGTTCATCACCCGCAACCAGGTGGAATCATTAGGCGGTACCATAAAATTGGAAAGTACTGTTGATGTGGGAACGAAGTTTACTATCAAACTTACTTGATTTGAAAATTTGGTGATTTGATGATTTGAAGATTGCCTATCTTTTAATAATAATAATAATGGCAATTTGAAAACCTTTAAGTCATTTTCAAATCAGCACATTTTCAAATCTTCAAATTAATTAGATTTTTCCTTCACAATCACGTAAACATCCTCGTTATCCTTTTTCATGAGGTATTTTTCGCGGGCGAATTTTTCGAGCTGTTCGGGGTTTGAGGTAAGCTCGCTAAGGTCCTTGTTTACCTTTTCGGTTTCTTTGGTGTAAAAGGCTTTCTCCTGTTTTAGTTTTGACAACTGCTGGTGGGATTCATATTGTGACAGCAGATCGTTCTTATCAAAGAACAGCATCCACACAATAAAAGCTGCCGTAACCCAAAAAAACTTATTCTTAAAAAGATAAAATAGCCGTTGCATACAACAGGAAATAAATTTGATTTAAAATTAAAGCAAATGTTTGAATGCCGCAAGGGGGATTATTAACTTATTAACACCCTTTAAACAAACACGTCATTGCGAGGAACGAAGCAATCTCTTTTAGCTAAGTCGGTTACCTGTCAAAAGAGATTGCTTCGTCACTCCGCTCCCACAGCCCTGCTCATTCCTCGCAATGACGCCTAGGCTAATTAATCCCTTCTTCCACCCCTGCGACCCCAGCTGCTGCCTTTGCTTGCGCCGCTCATGCCGCTGCCGCCTGAATTGCTGCTGCTATGGGTATTCCCTTTGCTGCCTCGGGCTTTATCGCTGCGGCCATAGCCACGGCCACGTTTCTGGCCGCCACCGCCGCCTTGTTTGGCAGCTTCGGCTTTAGCTACCATGCTTTGCGGGCTCATGGGGTATGGGTGAGCTTCGTTTACAGGTATCTGTTTGGTGATGAGCTTATGAATATCCTTCAAAAACTCAATTTCTTCAGCATCGCAAAAAGACAATGCTATTCCACTCGCTCCTGCCCTGCCGGTACGACCGATACGGTGTACATAGGTTTCGGGGATATTAGGTAGTTCGTAGTTTATTACGTGGGTAAGGTCGTCAATATCAATACCACGTGCGGCAATGTCGGTAGCTATTAAAACGCGCGTGGTGCGGTTCTTAAAATTGCTTAATGCCCGCTGGCGTGCGTTCTGCGATTTATTACCATGGATAGCCTCAGCAGTAATGCCAACGCGTACCAGGTCCTTCACTACCTTATCTGCGCCATGCTTGGTACGGGTAAATACCAGCGCGGTTTTAATTTCCTTGTCTTTTAATATATGTGCAAGTAAAGCGCGTTTATCGTTCTTCTCCACATAAAAAAGCTCCTGCTGAATAGTATCGGCAGTTGATGATACCGGTGTAACTTCCACCTTTTCGGGGCGGGTTAGTATGGTATCGGCCAGGTTCTGTATTTCTTTAGGCATGGTAGCCGAGAAGAATAGCGTTTGCCTTTTTTGCGGAACTTTGGCAATCACTTTCTTTACATCGTTCACAAAGCCCATATCCAGCATACGGTCGGCTTCATCCAGAACCAGCATTTTAACGTGGTCGAGGTGAACATAGCGCTGCTGCATTAGGTCGAGCAAACGACCTGGGGTGGCAACTAAAATATCAACGCCTCTTTTCAAAGCATCAACCTGTGGGTTTTGCGATACGCCACCGAATATTACCAGGTGTTTTAAGCCAGTGTGCCTGCCGTAAGCGGCAAAGCTTTCATCTATCTGGATGGCCAACTCGCGGGTTGGGGTTAATATAAGTGCCTTTATGGTTTTTTGTTCCTTGTGCTGCAGCCTGTCGTTGTATAACAGCTGTAAGATAGGTATAGCGAAGGCAGCGGTTTTACCGGTACCGGTTTGGGCGCAGCCTAAAAGGTCGCGCTGTTGTAGTATAATGGGGATGGATTGCTCCTGTATTGGCGTTGGTGTGGTGTATCCCTCAGTTTTTAAAGCCCTGAGTATAGGCTCAATTAATTTTAAATTTTCGAATGACATGTAACGTTTTTAATATATGTGCTAACGCGGTTGCATAGCGGATCTGAAGAGTCTGTCTTGATAATCAAAGCCGTAAGCGTACGGTATTATTGGCAAAGATACGGTTTTTTATTGGGATTGATGGGAAGTTGTAAGTTGAAGGTTAAAAGTTGAAAGTATCATAGTTAGCGACCGTGGATAATAAGCTATGATTTAGTCTATCTGTTTTTGGGCGTTTCCCGCTGATAGAAGCGGGTCAGGCTGTACACTAATACTTCACAGGCATTAGGCGCAGGCCGGTATCCGCTTCCATCCTTAACGCAGAATGGCGTAGTTATTTATTTATATATGGCCGTATTTTTTCACACCAACTTTTTAGCGCGGCAAACATTTCCATTTTAACGCTTGAGGCAAAATTTTCATCACTTTTACCATCTACCCAACTATTGACTAAATCATCATACTGATCAAAAAGGCCGTATACATGTTCAAAGAAAATACTATCATATACATAGTGTTTGGTCTCTGAATAAAAATCATATTTTTTAAGAATCGATATTATCCCCATTATACCCCAAAAAATATCTTCCTTACCTTCGAGAACTCCTACTGCTGAATAATAAGCACATTGTAATACGGCCAGTCGCTTATCCGGGATAATGATATTTAGTTCTTGAAGTGCGAGTCTAAAGTATTTATCAATTTCACTTGTACCATCGTTCTTATCAAGGCCTGCCAATATTAAAAGCGATGAAGAATTATAGCCTTCTTTTACATATTCCAAAGCAATCGATGGCAGATTCTCAGGAGGTAAATTTCCTGTAATATATTTCGCTATAAGATTTTTAAAGTCCAAAATATATTAATTTTCAATCAGTGTTTCCACCACCTTTTCTTCCTTCCGCTTCAGGTACGAATTAATAAGTATAATAAACATCCCCGCCATTATCGACATATCGGCCACGTTGAATACGCCGGTTTGAAAGATAATGAAATCAATGTGCATAAAATCTGTTACCGAACCGTGGATCATGCGGTCGTACAAATTACCTACTCCGCCGCCTATGATGAGGATGATGCCTAACAGCGTGTACCTGGTGATCTTAGTATTTATAATGATGTAAACTAAAGCCCCTAAAATGGCCAGTAATGGCAATACTACCAGCAATATGGTGTGTACCGGGCCGCCCAGGGTATCACCCAAACTTAAAAATGCGCCGGTGTTCTCGGCTTTTTCAATGGTAAAATGATTGCCTAAATAACCTATTACCTTATTATCGGGTATATCGCGGCGGACGATGGTTTTTGAAACCTGGTCGCAGCCAATGTTAAAAGCCAGGATAATAATAATGATAACGGCACGGACAAATTTGTTCACTTTCATGGGCGCAAATATAATGTTCGGCAGGCAAACAGGTTACTTCTGCTCAGCCTTTAATTTTCTAATACTAAAATACGTCCAGACACCTAAAATCAAGAATAATGCACCCGCAGACAGCATATAAAACCGAAGTCCATCATACAAAAAACCAGTATATAAAAACAATATCCCCATGCCTATGTAAACAAACATAGCGCGATTATATGAGCTACTTACTGTACTCCGTGCCTTTTTGTTATTTTGAATCATTGTGTTTATAGCAATAACTTCGTCAATACAGGTTGCTTTACAGGCTATACCATTTTCAATTTCGGTTAAACAATCGGGGCATAAGCCTTTGCTGCAATTTTTGCACGTAGCAACCGCGGGTACGTTTCGGTGATTATAACAATTCATCGTTAATAAGTTTAGACGAATAAAGATATTAAAAAAACAAAAAGCCCCGATAAACCGGGGCTTTGATATGCTTTCGCTTTTCAGCTTATTTCTTAAAATATTTAAAATCCTTGCCGATGAATTTAGCGTTAGGGCCTAATTCTTCTTCAATGCGTAGCAACTGGTTGTATTTAGCCATCCTGTCGGAGCGTGAAAGGGAACCGGTTTTAATCTGGCCGCAGTTTAGGGCTACTGCAAGGTCGGCGATGGTGCTGTCTTCGGTTTCGCCTGAACGATGGCTCATTACTGATGTATAGCCATTGGTTTGCGCCAGTGTAACCGCGTTAATGGTTTCGGTTAATGAACCAATTTGATTTACTTTAACCAATATAGAGTTAGCAATGCCTTCGTTTATACCTTTTTGCAGGCGTTTGGTGTTGGTTACAAATAAGTCATCACCTACTAACTGTACTTTGCTGCCGATCTTGTCGGTTAACAGTTTCCAGCCGGCCCAATCGTCTTCGTGCATACCGTCTTCGATCGAGATTACCGGGTATTTCGATGATAATTCGGCCAGGTATTCTACTTGTTGGGCGCTGGTGCGAATGGCACCTTTTTCGCCTTCGAATTTGGTGTAGTCGTATTTGCCATCTACATAAAACTCAGATGCGGCACAGTCGAATGCCAGGCAAATATCTTCACCGGCTTTGTAGCCTGCTTTTTCGATTGCTTTGATAATGGTTTCAACAGCGTCTTCAGTGCCGTCGAAAGTTGGGGCGAAACCACCTTCATCACCAACTGCGGTTGAAAGGCCGCGGTCGTGCAATATTTTTTTCAGGTTATGGAACACTTCGCTGCCCCAGCGTAGCGCTTCAGAGAATGATGGCGCGCCAACCGGCATGATCATAAATTCCTGGAAAGCGATAGGCGCATCAGAGTGCGAGCCACCGTTCACGATGTTCATCATGGGGATAGGCAGCGTGTTGGCATTTACACCGCCAATGTAGCGGTACAATGGCTGGCGGCTTTCTTCGGCAGCGGCTTTCGCGGCAGCTAACGAAACGCCTAAAATAGCGTTCGCGCCCAGTTTGCTTTTATTTTCGGTGCCGTCAAGGGCTATCATTAACGCGTCGATAGAATTTTGGTCGAACACATCAATACCCTGTAATTCTTTGGCAATTATATCATTTACGTTTGCAACGGCTTTAAGTACGCCCTTGCCCATATATTTCGATTTGTCGTTATCGCGAAGTTCAACAGCCTCATGCGCGCCGGTTGAAGCGCCTGAAGGTACAGCGGCACGACCAAACGCGCCATTCTCAGTTAACACATCTACCTCGATGGTAGGATTGCCGCGAGAGTCAAGTATCTGGCGGGCATGGACATCAATTATTAAGCTCATCTTGTATTGTTTAGTTTGATATTGGTATAGTGTATAACGTACACTATGCATATATTATTTTCAAATATACACTTTCAAACAAAACTACATGAAAAATAATGAAGTTTAACGTTAAGTTAACGCAGGGTGCAGATTTGGGTGTGCGGTGAAAATATCGACCGCAAGCTAAAATTAATCCTGACCTTGAAAATAGAATTTTCCAGTTTGCTTATCAATATAACCGGCCTGGCTGTTGTTATATGAAATTGAAATAACCTGTTTTTTCAACTCATTGCTGAATTCGAAGAAAACAATGGTTGGTCGTTTTGTTCTATACTCTTCTAATTTATTGTCAGTAGCAGGGTCAGTTTTCCATAATTGTTTGCCGTTTTTATCAATAGCAGTTATAAAAATTCTCTTTCTATCGATAATGAACTTAGTACCGTTTTGCTTATCGACTAAAGTATCGTGTTTGATTTGGTCTTTCTCTGTATAATGTGCAACATAAGTAACTGTTTGCGCTTTTGTAATTGCAGGGAAAAACAATCCAAGTACCAAAACCAAAACTACTATCGACTTATTCAATCTTATTTTCATATCCTATAAATCCTAAAAATCCGTTTAATCCTGGTTTTCCCTACTCCCACTTAAACATCTTAACCGCCACAGCATAAATACCTATCCCCCATAGCAGCAAATAGAATAGCTGGTGGTTCACATCCCACAAACTTGCACCTTCAAATGCTACCCGGCGCATGGCATCGTTCAAAAAGGTCAATGGCAGTATTTTACATATCGGCTGTAGCCAGGTTGGGAACGCGCTGATGGTGAAAAATGTGCCCGATAACAAAAATTGCGGCAGCGTAATTAAGTTGGCTATTGGCGGCACCGAGCTTTCATTTTTCGCGATGCCCGATACAGTGAACCCGAACCCCATAAATATCACCACCCCAATAAACGACAGGATAAGCATATTAATAAACGTGACGAACCCGTGTATGAGCGTAAAGCCAAAGGCAAAACGGCCTATCAGTAAAATGAATGAGGCACCGATCAGCGCGAAGGTGATACGGGCCATGGCCTCGCCTATTACGATGCTATATTTTTTAACCGGGGTAGCAAAAAAGCGTTTGATAACTAATGTCATCCTCAAGCTTAGGAACACGAATGCCGTACCAAAAACACCGGTACTTAACAGCGAGAAGCCTAACTGCCCGGGTAAAATAAAGTCGATGGTTTTGTATTCGCGGCCGGGTACGGTTACTTCTTTTAGCTCGGCAACAGGCGGCGGGGCATTACTGGGGCGGGTAGCGATATCCATTCTATAGAACATGGTACGCAGTAGCGACTGTAGTATGTTCCCCTTCTCCTGCGATGCTTTGGTGTATTGTACGTTTACCGTATAGTAAGGCGCTGTATTGTGCTTTTCAATATCCAGTATCGCATCGATATGCCCTTTGGACAGGTTGTCGTTCATTTCGGTAGTGGACTGATCTTGTATCAGGTTTACTATCGATGTTTTTTTGAGCGATGCGAATATGGGGTTCTGCGTGTCGCTGTTTTTGGCTACGCCGATGTCGACGCTAACGGTGCTGCCGCCAATAAAGCCGAACACCAATATAAATATCAGCGGGAACAACAAAGTAAACACCACCGATGACGGGCTGCGCGTTATAGACCGAAAACTGGCTTTGGCTATGGCCAGCGTTGCTTTAAAATTGCTGTATGGTTTTGTCATAAATTTCATTTATGTAGTCCGAAAGTCGGGAAGACCGAAAGTCCGGAAGTTCATTTTAATATTTTACTCGTGATGGATTTACTTTCCGACTTCCGGACTTTACCGACTTTCGGAATACCTCCTACCCCTCCCGCCATTCTTTGCCTGTTAAGTTTATAAATACATCTTCCAGGTTAGCCAGCTTTACCTGCTTTTGGCGTTCGAAGCCGGTGGCTACCAGTTTGTCGATAAAATTATCGGGGGTGTCAATATCTATTATTTTGCCGGCATCTACGAACGCTACACGGTCGCACAATATCTCAGCTTCGTCCATGTAATGGGTGGTGATGACAACAGTGGTGCCACTGTCGCGTATCTCGCGGATCAAATCCCACAAATTGCGGCGGGCCTGCGGGTCGAGGCCGGTGGTTGGTTCATCCAAAAATATAATGCGGGGATCGTTTATTAAGGTTGTGGCAATGGAAAAACGCTGCTTTTGTCCGCCAGAAAGTTCCTTGTATTTGGCTTTTGCCTTATCGGTAAGCGCTACCTTTTCGAGCATCTCCATCGGCGTTTTTTCAATGCCATATAAGCCTGAAAAAAGGTTTATCAATTCAGACAAATTAAGGTTAGGATAATAACCCGCTGCCTGCAACTGCACACCGATGCGTTTTTTTATGCTGTCGGCATCCTTTTCAATATCAAGACCGTCGACCATCACATAGCCGCTGGTTTTGTCGCGCAGGGTCTCGATTATTTCTAAAGTAGTGGTTTTACCGGCACCGTTGGGGCCAAGCAGTCCGAATATTTCGCCCTCGTAAACCTCGAAGCTGATATCCTGTACGGCTTTAAAATCGCCATAGTTTTTTACCAGGTTTTTTACGGTAATAATGGGTTGTTTTGCCATGCTGTAAAAATGCGACAGATTATTGAATTAATTATATGTTTTTTAAGGTAATGACATAAAATTTACGGGGCTATTATTTGTCATGCTGAGGGACGAAGCATCTTCTAAGCTATGCAAATTCGATACCTGTCTGTTTTAGAAGATCCTTCACTGCGTTCAGGATGACAAAGGGCGAATGATTATTCTTTAGTTCACTTTAACTTCCTGCTTTGTGAGCCCCTCTTTCGTGGAAAAAGAGGGGCCGTGAGCTATATATTTTACTTGAGACCTCACCTCAACCCCTCTCCAATCGAGAAGGGCTAATGCGAGGCCACCAGCGCTTATTTTACCAAATGGCCCATTGTTATGATCAGGGCGTGCAGGTGTTCAACGGTATGAACCGCTAAGTTTATAAGATGTATTGTTAATAGCTTTTCCATTTTAGTGAGTGATTTATGATTCAAATATGCTAACACCGTGGCGCCACCGTTAGCGGTATTTGGGGAAGGCGGCAAAACCATCGGTAAATGGGGGAAAATTGCCGATGAATGAAAGGGTTGCGCGGTAACCTGTCGCGCTCCGTTTACCCACACCGACTACGCTTCGCTGGTCGGCCCTCCCTTTGCTGCACACAAGGAGGGCGAAAATCCTCTTAAACTTAATGGCGCTACCCTATGTTATTCGTTTTGTTACTAATTATTACCTTTATACTCATACTACAACCTCGCCATGAAAAAACTACTTTTATACTCAAGCTGCTTATTTGCATTATCGGCCTGTCATACCAAAATTGACAAGCCAGTTACTGATTCGGTTGCTGTGTATCATGTACCAGAAGAAAAGGCCATTAAAAAAGCTGTGGATGACGCTTATGCCTCTATCTGCTTTAAAACGGGCGAGCAGCCGCGATATGACGATATAAGGAAAGCATTCATCCCGAAAGCGCAACTCATCAACTTCCGCAGCGATACCGCGCAGGTGACCAACCTGGAGCAGTTCATTTATTTGTACCGTACGGTTGTGGAAGGTGATAGTTTGCAGTCGTTTTACGAGGATGAGCTATATGGCAAAACCGAGCAATTCGGTAAAATAGCCGAGCGCATCAGTACTTATAAAACTACCCTTGTAGGTAAAACTACCGAATATGAACGGGGCGTGAATAGTTTCCAACTTATAAAAACACCTGATGGCTGGAAGGTGAGCAGCATTATTTGGGATGTGGAGAAGAAAGGATTGCCGGTGCCGGGGTATTATTTGGGCAAGGGAAACTAAATAATAATGCCATAAATTCGCGGCTGTATGCAGGATTACTTTTTGGGTATTGATATTGGCACAGGCAGTACAAAAGCAGTGGCGGTTGATGTTAAAGGCAATACACTTTATATCGCCCAGCATTATTACCCCCTTAACAGCCCACAGCCCGGCTACAGCGAGCAGGACCCCGAACTAATATTGGCCGCATTTTTAAACTGCATTACCGATGTGGTAAAAAAGGCAGAAAAACCACCGATAGCTATTAGCCTAAGCAGCGCTATGCACAGCCTTATCCCGGTTGACAGCGGTGGCAAAGCATTAATGGCTATGATGACCTGGGCAGACGCGCGCAGCGAACAAATAGCAGAAAAACTACGGGCGACTGAACAGGCCAAACACATTTACCGCACCTGCGGCACGCCGATACATGCCATGGCCCCGCTTTGCAAACTGATGTGGCTGGGCGAAAACAAAAAGGAAATTTTCGATAAGGCTTACAAGTTCATCTCAATAAAGGAATATATCTGGCACCATTTATTCGGCGATTTTGAGATAGACCATGCCATTGCTTCGGCAACGGGCTTGTTTGATATTGAGCAATTAAAATGGAGCGGTGAAGCCTGCGAACTGGCGGGGATAAGCACCGGCAAACTATCTGCCCCGGTAAGTAATAGTTATAAACGTGATGACCTAAACCCAACGCTCGCCACTTCATTAGGTTTGGATAAAAATACGCCATTTATTATAGGCGCCAGTGATGGTTGCTGTGCTAACCTGGGCAGTTTTGTTACCGCGCCGGGTGTAGCATCGCTAACTATTGGCACCAGCGGGGCGGTTCGGATTACGAGTGGTGTTCCGGTGATTGATACCGATGCCATGATATTTAATTACCTGCTAAATGATAACACTTTTGTTTGCGGCGGCGCGATCAATAACGGTGGCAATGTGCTGGATTGGCTGCTGAAAACCATTATGGACAAAAAACGCCCCGGTGATAGCGATTATGACGAGCTATTTACCAGGATCGCCGAAATACCGGCAGGCAGCGAGGGCCTGATATTTTTGCCCTACCTGTACGGCGAACGCGCCCCGTTATGGGACACCAATACCTGTGGCTCCTTTTTTAATATTAAACCACAGCATACCCAAAGTCATTTTTTAAGGGCCGGGCTGGAAGGGATCTGCCTTGCATTAAAGGATGTATTGCAAACAGTTGAGCTTGCATCTGCACCGATAGAACGTATACACATCAGCGGCGGGTTTATTACCTCGCCTATTTGGACGCAGGTACTGGCCGATATTACCGGCAAAGAATTGGTAATAGTGCAGCAAGAAGATGCATCTGCCATCGGGGCAGTGTTTTTAAGTATGAAAGCATTGGGATATGAGCAGCTAAAACAACCTGTTATTGATCAAAAGCTGGTTATCAGGCCTGATCTTCAGCATTACGCCAATTATGCTGATAGTTATTTGTTATTTAAAAGGCTGTATGGAGATTTAAAGGAGACTATGCATTGGTTGCATGGGCGATGAGCGATTTGTTAGTGACAACATCAACGAAGGCTAAAAAATAGCGATGGGTTTAAAACCCATCGCTATTTTTTATTGGAGATATTTTTTTATTGCATCAACTTTATAAAGTCGTCAAACAAATACCGGCTATCGTGCGGGCCGGGGGATGATTCGGGGTGATATTGTACCGAGAAAGCTTTTTTGTCTTTTACACGTATGCCTTCTATGGATTGGTCGTTCAAATTCACATGGGTGATCTCCACCTTGTCCGATGCCCTTACCGCTTCGGGCACCACGCCAAATCCGTGGTTTTGCGAGGTAACCTCGCAATGGTTGATAATGATATTTTTTACCGGGTGATTCAATCCACGGTGACCGTTAAACATTTTCTTGGTCGGGATATCATTTGCCAAAGCCAATAACTGATGACCTAAACATATACCGAACATCGGTTTATCGGCTGCTAATATTTCCTTCACAGTATCAATAGCGTAAGGCATTGCTGCCGGGTCGCCGGGGCCGTTGGAGATGAAATAGCCCGACGGTTTAAAATCTTCTTCCATTTCGCGGAAAGAGGTACGTGCCGGGTAAACCTTGGCGTATACATCCCTGTCGTCGAAATTACGCAGGATGTTTTTCTTCACACCTAAATCCAGCACCGCAACGCGGTATTTGGCACTCTCATCGCCAAAAGTATAGGTTTCGGTAGTTGATACCTGCGATGACAGTTCTAACCCATCCATTGAAGGCACTTCGTCCAATTTGGTTTTCAATTCCTCAATATCCAGTATTTCCGATGATATGATGGCGTTCATGGCGCCTTTATCGCGTATGTGGCGCACCAACTGGCGGGTATCGATATCGCTTATACCCACAATGTTCTGCTGCTGAAAATAATCTTGTATGCTTTCATCGGCCTGTTTGCGGCTGTAGGTAATGTTGTAATTTTTGCAAACCAGCCCGGCAATTTGTATATGGCCGCTTTCCACTTCCTCGTTCGCTATGCCATAATTACCGATATGCGCGTTGGTAGCCACCATTATTTGCCCAAAGTACGATGGGTCGGTAAATATTTCCTGGTAGCCGGTCATGCCGGTGTTAAAGCATATCTCGCCGGTAGTAGTACCAATTTTTCCGGCAGCTTTGCCATAAAATACAGTTCCGTCAGCCAGTAATAATACTGCCGGTAATTTGGTGAAGTAAGTCATTTTTAAAAAAAATAGAATGATGATTTTGTTGGTTAGCTTTGTGACAAGCTCCCTTAAAACAGGTTGGAAGAGTGAAGTGGATTACTTCTTGATTCACGGCTGCAAAGATAGGGGTTTATTTTGGAATTGGGAAGTTGGAATTAGGATTTTTTTGAGTCTGAACTATGATTTATAAGATTCAAGGATTACCCTGATAATACCTTGTGGGCATAATGAATAAAAATCAGGTAATCCATTAATCAGGAAAATCAAGGTTCAGATAGTCTGGGCGTTTCCCTGCGGGCCGGGCCATCCGTTCATACGCCTGCAGGCATTAAGCACGGGGCCGGTATCCACTGCTGTCCCTAACGCGTGATATTGTTATCGTTCAAAAGCGTTCACTCTTCGTGAACACGGCAAAATGTTAAAATGTTGTTTATTAATCACTTAAATGTTTAGGGATGTTTGGGTATGTTCAGATTTGTTTCGGTTTGTTTGGGTGCGTTTGGGTTATGTTCATGGGGTGTTTAGGCCCTGTTTAGGTGGTGTTTAGGTGCGTTTGGGTTCTGTTTAGGTTATGCCAAAAACCTCATATACAGCAAAATATGAACATTGAAAAAGCTACGTTTAGTCCTGTTAAATAAATCCGAAATTGAAAATTCGAAATTCGAAATAAACTCCCCACCTTTGTTCTCCGTAAAACAATTATCATGTCGGTACATAAAGAAATTAAGCGCATAACTACCCATACTTTGCAGGAGATGAAAAATAGCGGCGAAAAGATCGCTATGCTCACCGCTTATGATTACTCCATGGCTACAATTGTTGATGACGCAGGCATGGACATTATACTGGTGGGCGATTCAGCCTCGAACGTTATGGCCGGGCATGAAACCACGCTGCCCATTACGCTCGACCAGATGATCTACCATGCTTCATCGGTAGTTCGGGCGGCTAAACGGGCACTTGTTGTGGTCGACCTGCCCTTTGGTTCATACCAGGGCAACTCGAAGGAGGCGCTGAACTCTGCTATCCGCATTATGAAGGAAGCAGGCGCACATGCCGTAAAAATGGAAGGCGGTGTGGAGATAGCCGAATCAGTAAGTCGCATTTTAACAGCGGGCATACCGGTAATGGGGCATTTGGGGCTTACACCGCAATCTATTTATAAGTTCGGCACGTATACAGTGCGTGCAAAGCATGAGGCCGAGGCTAAAAAATTAAAAGAAGACGCCCTGAAATTGCAGGAATTAGGCTGCTTTGCTATTGTATTGGAGAAAATCCCCGCAAAGCTTGCCGCCGAAGTAAGTAAAAGCCTGAGCATACCAACCATAGGCATAGGCGCAGGCCAGCATTGCGACGGGCAGGTATTGGTGATACATGACATGCTGGGTATAAACAAAGGCTTTAAACCCCGCTTTTTACGCCAGTATGCCGAATTGTATGATGTAATGAACGGCGCGATAAAAAATTACGTAAGTGATATAAAAGCGAAAAACTTCCCGAACGAGAAGGAGCAATATTAATTGAGTTTATAGTCGATAGTCCATAGACCATAGTTATATGGCTCTACCATGGGCTATTGACCATGGACCATGGACTAACAAAATGGCCAAACCTGAATTTAAATATACCAGTTACGATATTACCGACAGCGACGTACTGTACGAGGACAACCACCTTATTGCCATAAATAAACGCGCGGGCGATATTGTGCAGGTTGATGATACAGGCGATGAATCACTGGAAGATAAGGTTAAAAAATACATCGCCAAAAAATACAACAAGCCCAACGGCGCGTTTTTGGGTGTAGTACATAGGCTCGACAGACCCGTGAGTGGCGTTATACTCTTCGCTAAAACCAGCAAGGCGCTTGAGCGTATTAATGAGATGTTCAAAAAGCGCGAGATGCACAAAACCTACTATGCCGTGGTGCGCAATAAGCCGCAGCCCGAAGAAGGCAAACTGGTGCATTGGCTATTAAAAAATCCGCAGAAAAATGTAACCAAGGCCCACGACCATGAAGTACCCGGCAGCCTGCGCTCCGAACTTAGCTATAAGCTGGTTAGTGAATTAAATGGCTATTATTTAATTGAAGTCGACCCAATAACCGGCCGCCCTCACCAAATACGTGTGCAGCTAAGCACCCTGGGTTGCCCCATTGTAGGCGATAATAAATATGGTTATCCGCGTGGCAGCCTGCGCCGCAGTATTTGCCTTCATGCCCGTAGGCTGCAATTTATCCACCCTATAAAAAAGGAGCCTGTTTTAATCACAGCACCGGTACCGAAAGATGGTTTTTGGGAAAAGTTTGAGGGAATGATGGGGTAAGCCTGTTGGCTATGCTCAATATCACACTATTTACCCATTTATTTAATGTGATAAGGTTTAGGGGCAATTAAATATCTTTGGGTAAATAGTTTAAATCTTCTTCCCAAATTTACCTAAGCGCCATACCTGCTGCAATCCCTATTTATATGGATTTTTTGTCGGGAAATTAAAAAATATTATATTTAGAAAGTAGAATTTTAATTACCTGTTAATAAATCCGGGGCATAAAATTCATAGTAAACAGCATATATGAATACCGACCTGTTTAGTTTAGAAGCTAACAATATATGGCGAAAAGCCCCAAGCGAAACCAACGTGGGCCAGCTGCATATTGAACTTGAATTATACAAAAAGCTGTTGAACTTTTTCCAGGTTGGCGACCATTTTCACCTGATTTTTAACCTGGTTAGCATACAGGTAGATATGGTGAGCAGTGAAGTACAAACTGTGTTGGGCTGTCAACCATCTGAATTTAATGTCGAATACTTATTAAACAATATACATCCTGATGACAGGCCCTGGTTCCTGAACCATGAAAATAAGGCCAGGGATTTTTTAGCCGCATTGGAGGTAAATAAACTAACAAAATATAAAATGCGGCATGATTTCCGTGTGCGAAGAAAAGACGGTAATTATGTAAGGATACTTAGCCAGGGTATGGTATTTGAACATGATGAAAATGGGCTTATACTGCGTACGCTTGCGGTATTTACCGATATTACTCACTTAAAACCCGAAGGCAAACCCTCTCTTTCATTCGTAGGCCTGGATGGCGAACCATCGTATATTGATGTGGATGTAAAAGAAGTATTTTCTGTAAGCAAAGAATTTTTGAGTAAAAGGGAAAAACAAATACTACTGCTAATTATTGAAGGCAAATTAAGTAAAGAGATAGGCGAAATATTGCACATCAGCAAGCAAACTGTTGATAGCCACCGCAATAACATGCTGGCAAAAAACAAGCTTAAAAACACCAGCGAACTGATAGCCAAAGCTATAAAACAGGGCTGGATATAAGATATACATTACCACACTACGTACTATTTCTAACTTAAAACAGTTATAATTACCATGGCCTGTTTACAATAGCCACAAATTTTTACTTTTGCACATATATTCTTAAATGAAACACAAGATCATCTTCCTTTTTATAGCATGCTTATTGCTTATCGGTATTGCCATTAATTCGTGCAAAAAGGATAATAACACCTCCATACAAACACTTTTTACAACCGGTACCTGGCAACTGGCATCTGTTAAAGTCACTAATTATTTGGGCAGCAGTACTGTCAACACATATTACCTTGATGATACAGCTTGTACCAAAACCCAATATTTCACTTTCCCTAATAACAATACCTGCACATTCACCAATTACCATTGCATAGGGCAATCAACCACTGGCACATGGTCGTTAACGAAGGATCAATTATATTTATTGGTAAACATGACCTGCCTCGATACACTTGCAGGCGGAAAAGACACGGTAAAAGCACAGGTTTTTGCCAATACAAGGATCGTGAACCTTGGCCCTTATTCCATGACATTGCAAACCGGCGATATTGGCGCTTATTATACATCTACTACCAAACGCACCATATTTGAATACGCCTTTGTTCATCAAACCACTGTAAAGTAAACAGGGGGTTCATTTCGCTCATTAAAAATGTCAGAAAACGGGTTACCCGACTATTTAAAAACAAACTTTAGCCTTATCCATTAATTGTATGCTGAAAATTTTATATTTGAATGAATATAAAATTGATCTGCCATTTTGAAAAAAAGAATAGCCATTTTTGCTTCAGGTTCCGGATCAAATGCGCAAAAGATAATGGAACACTTTAAGCGCAGTTCTGATGCCGAGGTTGTGCTTATACTCACCAACAACCCACATGCCTATGTTTTGCAGCGTGCCGATAACTTTGAGGTACCGTCGCATATATTCACCCGCAACGAGTTTTATAATACCGACGATGTAATAAAACTACTCAAAAACTTACAGGTAGACCTGATAGTTTTAGCCGGTTTTTTATGGCTGGTACCGGTATCGTTATTAAAAGCTTTCCCTAATAAAATTATTAACCTGCACCCGGCGTTGTTACCTAAATATGGCGGCCAGGGTATGTATGGCGATCATGTTCATAAAGCTGTATTGGCTAATAAAGAAGAAGAATCGGGCATTACTATCCATTTTGTAAACGAGATGTTTGATGAAGGCGAGATCATACATCAATCTAAATTCCGTATTGAACCCGGCGATAACCTTGAAATGATAAAATTTAAAGGGCAACAACTGGAACATCAGCATTTCCCCAGGGTTGTTGAAAGCCTGCTGAAAAAGATGAAGAGTTAATTTAGGCATGATACGAAAAAAGGCAGCTCAATTAACCAGCAGGCCAAGCAATATTGTTTGGCGCAGTCATGAGCCATCGCGCCTGGAAACTTTTAGCGACGCGGTTTTTGGATTTGCATTAACACTTATTATCGTATCTATTGAAGTTCCGCAATCTTTTAGTGATCTGCTGGAAACCATGCGCGGCACATTGAGCTTTGCTGTGTGCTTTGCTGCATTGTTCCAGGTTTGGAACAGCCAGAATATCTTTTTCAGGCGTTATGGCATGAGGGATGACAGAACTGTAGCATTAAATGCTATCCTCATGTTTGTAGTGCTCATATATGCTTATCCGCTTAAATTTCTTTCCATACTGCTATTGCAACGTCATACCTACATGCTTAACGGGCACGAGCTGCCTATGATATTCGACCAACAGGTACCGACGCTGATGATGATATATAGTGCTGGGTTCAGTATCATTTATTTGTTATTTGCGCTGATGCATTCTAATGCGCTGAAACATAAAAACGAACTCAGCATGACGCCAGTAGAGGTTTTTGAGACCCAAACACTTACCTATATAAACATGATATGTTTTGGCATAGGTATAACCTCGATAACTTTAGCCGCGTTGCTGCCGCTGCAGTATACAGGAATATCAGGATTCATCTACTTTCTTATACCTTTTGCTTACTGGTTTTGGTACAGTT
>Ga0206949_1202_pt2 | contig 19736 bp, 16 predicted proteins | sample Alteio_BWOrgHeat_40_FD_153240 | JGI IMG/M metagenome (GOLD analysis project Ga0206949, IMG submission 153240) | Enriched cells from forest soil in Barre Woods Harvard Forest LTER site, Petersham, Massachusetts, United States -... | ecosystem: Environmental > Terrestrial > Soil > Temperate forest >...
CTGATTATTTTTGATGATATGCGCAGTCCCCTTTCTGCCCGGTGCAAAAGGCTTGGTGGTTCCCTGCGGGAAAGTGATCACCCAACTATGATTCAATGCCTGGTCAATTTTTTGCGTATCCGATTCATCGCGCTCGCGGCTGATCTCTTTTCCTTCCGCGCGCCAGGTTCGTTTTACCGTTAATGCGCCTGCCATTTTAAAGAAACGGCTGATCCAGCTGCCATTCATGGTTTCTTCTGCGGCAACAAAATATACATTGGTAAAAGGATTCAACAAATAATAAGGAACACCGAGTTTGTTTTGTTTACGCCATTTAACCGCGCAGAAAATATGAATGAACGCGATCACATCTGCGAAATAAGTCTGATGGTTGCTTACAAAAAGAACATTTCGCTTGGGAAGTTTTTGTAAATGTTCCGTGCCTTCGATCCGAATTTTATTGAATAAGACCAGGCCGGGATAAGTGATGGCGCCAACTGTTCCATATACCAGTGAACGAAAGATCCTGATGTATTGAAAACGTTCAGCTAATTTCATATAGTTGGGTTATGCAAGCCGTGCAAAATAAGCATTACGGTTAAAATGCGGGTGATTATTTAAAAAAGCATTATCTCAGTTTAATCATTTTATTACCACTCCATATACAATTACTGCGCCTTCGCGCCTTTGCGTGCTTTTTTTCGCGCAAAGGCGCAGAGGCGCAGTTTTGATTTGTTTTAGATCTGGGAACTGACACACTGCCTAAAATAAATGAAATGGTTTGTTATGTTCTTTATCATAATACATTTGCGTTTCTAAAAAACAACTATGCGACTGACCACTGTAATTTTTGATATCGATGGATTATTGATCGACAGCGAGCCATTATGGAATGAAGCCGCCGCAGAAGTGTTCAAACAATATGGTGTTGAATTAACTGAAGAACAATACAAAACAACCACAGGTCTCCGTACAAAAGAATTTACACAATGGTGGTTCGCGCATTTTAATATTGCAAACGACGAATTGGCAATGGCTGAAGAAAAGATCGTACAGAATGTTTTATATAAAATAGAACACAAAGGAAAAATGATGCCCGGCGTTGATCACATCTTTGATTTCTTTTTGAAAAGAGATTGTAAGATCGGCCTTGCTACTTCTTCGCCGCCTGCATTGATAGACCTGGTTACTGAAATGACCGGAATAAAAAAATACCTTGGCGCAACATCTTCTGCCGAAGGCCTGTTGTTTGGAAAACCGCATCCGCAGGTTTATCTCAACTGTGCAGAAATGCTCAGCAGCAAACCTGTTGAATGTATTTGCTTTGAAGATTCTTTCAATGGAATGATCTCTGCCAAAGCAGCGCGTATGAAATGTGTAATGGTTCCACACGCATCGCAGTTAAAAGATAAAAAATGGGGCGCTGCCGATCTAACGCTTTCTTCGCTGCAGAATTTCAGTGAACTGCATTTTGATGTATTGAACGCATAACGTCATTTCGAGGAAGAACGACGAAGCAATCTGTGTTTCATATTACTTGCTGTTATCCGCAACACAGGCTGTTTTGTTCCTCGCAGTGACGAAATAAAAAGTCCCCCCGAATACTCGGGAGGACTTTTTTATAAATCAGATTCTCTAATCCGCGATTAGTGGCTGCTTCTCAAATTTGGATGCGGAGCCGGCACTGTGTTCGGGCCATCTTCCAGTGTTCCCTGTAGATCTACAGTATTAGAATCACCATCCTGTGCATATACAAACAAGAGCCTGCTTTCAGAAACACCTTGTTTTTCAACCAGGTATTTAATAACCGCATTTACTCTTTCCCAACTTAATTGCTGTGCAGCTTTGCTTGATGCGCCGTAACCCATCACTTTTACTTTACAGCTAGGATTTGCATTGATCTTAGCAGCTGCAGAAGCCAAAGAAGCCATTGCATCTTTTGTCAGTTTTGCATTTCCTTTAAATTGTACGCTTGGCAGGTTGCCGATATTGCAAACAGGTGCAGCTACAGTGGTTTTGGGTTGCCAGTTAGCCAGCATATCCCTGATCTCTTTGCAGCATGCAGGTTCTGGGCAGCTACCAACACCATCATTATTTACCGGGAAACAGTTTTTCGGAGTCAGCACTTCTTTATCCCTGTAATCAGGAACACCATCGCCATCGGTATCTTTTGCAACACCATGGCTGTCAACTGGCGCACCTTTAGGTGTGTTTGGCTCAAGGTCAAACTGGTCTGTTACACCATCGCCATCAGCATCAGGCAATACCACTTTTGGTAATTTCATGTGCTTTGGAGAATTCAGCTCGCTGTAAATAAAGTTGTTTGGGTTGAGCCACCACAATGGTTCAACTCTTTTCGCTTTATTACCAACGTTCACATTTACACGGAAACTGGTAAATCCATAATAGTCGTCATTATTTCCACCTTTAAATGCATCCAGATAATCATAACCCGCATAAGTGAAGGTGAATTTATGCTCCAGTGCAATGTTTACTTTATTGGTCAGCTTGAAAGCGATACCACCGCCAAGGTCAAGGCCGTGGAACAGCGCATATGCATGTCTGCCATTAATAGAGGCTCCGCCGAGTGTACCAATCAGCCCATTCTGGCTGTTAGGATTCAGCAAGCCATAAAATATGGAATAGCCACCAGGCTGTCCACCACCCGGAATGGGTGTTTTATAAGTTACCCTCGCTGCGTTCAGGCTGTAACCACCCAACAAATAAACATTTGTTTTGGGGTTACCGCGGTAATAGCTGCGGCTGTTCAGCGAAGCGATCACATCAACACTCAACTGGTGAGTTTGGTTTTTGTACGCTACCTGTCCAATACTGGCGCCGTATACACTTGGTGTACCCGAAGTGATAATACCGGTAAGGCCGCCTCTTATTGAAAACGTGTTGTTCAACGCTTTCCGTAAAGTAACGGTACCGCCAAAACCACCGCTCGATTTAACGTCGCCGTTAACCTGTGCGTAACCTGCACCAAAACCCAGTTCCCACTGGTCACGCGGACGTGCCGGGTAAGGGTATTGATTGTTTAAGAATTCATTGTGCTGAGGCAGATTTTTAATTGCGATCTTGGAAGTGTCTTTCCAATCCCAACCCCAATCTGTTTGCGCCAGGCCGACCGACTGTATCAGAACGATCAACGCCGCGACTAAAATGTACTTTTTGCTTGCCATAAGTGATATTTATTATTAAAAAATTTGTTGCTTCTTCTTGCATCAGGGGAGAAAACATGGCGAAATTATACATTATGACCCATTCACACAATTTTTGAACAAAAATAATCAAGTATAATTCCTACGTAATGACCGTATCAAATGAATTAACGCTGCTTAGGTATGACTTATTGCATATATCAATACTATATTGCAGCATAATTCATCCATGGACTTAGCAAAACAGGTAATAGCGGCTGAACTGATCATGTTCGAGACACACTTTAAAGAAGCTGTGAAGAGCCGGATTTCATTGTTAGACAGGATCATGCAGTATATCGTTAAGCGTAAGGGCAAGCAGATGAGGCCGATGTTTGTTCTGCTGAGCGCCAGGCTGGGCGGGCCTGTTAACGACAGCACGTATCGCGCCGCTTCCCTTGTTGAACTCGTGCATACGGCTACGCTGGTGCATGATGATGTAGTAGACGATTCGATGGAAAGGCGTGGTTTTTTCTCCGTAAACGCCCTCTGGAAGAACAAGATCGCGATACTTGTGGGCGACTATCTTTTATCAAAGGGGCTTTTATTATCGCTTACCAATAAAGACCATCATGTACTTGAGATCCTGACAGAAGCCTTCAAACTGATGAGTGAGGGTGAACTGTTACAGTTTGAAAAATCCAGGAAACTGAACCTGAATGAAGAGGTTTATTATGATATCATCAAAGGTAAAACTGCGTCACTACTGGCTTCTGCCTGTGCAGCCGGCGCTTCCACCACTTTCGAAAATGCAGCAGATATTGAAAAATTAAAACTGTTTGGAGAAAAAGTAGGGATGGCATTCCAGATAAAAGATGATCTCTTTGATTATGGTTCACAGGATGTGGGCAAACCCACCGGAAATGATATCAAAGAAAAAAAATTAACACTTCCTTTAATTTATACACTGAACAATTGTTCACCCGAAACCAGGCGAAAACTGATCTACATCGTAAAAAATGAGAACACACAGAAAGATAAAGTGAAGTTTTTATTAGATGCGGTAGAGCAGAGCGGCGGAATAAAATATGCCACGGAAAAAATGATGGCTTTCCGTGATGAGGCATTACATATCCTGTATGAGTTTCCTGATTCGGATGTGCGAAAAGCACTGGAAGAACTGGTTCGTTACACCACCGACCGCGCATATTGATGCAAAAAAGATGGAACATATTACAAGCGGATGAAGAAAGAACTACTGCACTTCGCGAAGCATTAAGCATTAATAAAACCCTTTGCAGCATTCTTGTTCAGAGAGGTATTGATGATTTTGAAAAAGCAAAACAATATTTCCGCCCGCAACTGTCCGACCTGCATGACCCATGGCTGATGAAAGGCATGGGCAAAGCTGTAAAAAGAATTATAACTGCATTTGAACAGGGTGAGAAAATCCTTGTGTTTGGTGATTATGATGTAGATGGCACAACCTCTGTTGCCAGTGTCTTTCAGTTCATTAAAAATATTTACAGCGATACGGATTTTTATATCCCTCACCGGTATCGCGAAGGGTATGGTGTTTCGAAACTGGGGATCGATTTCGCAAAAGAGAATGGTTTTGCATTAATTATTTCGCTGGATTGCGGCATTAAGTCGGTTGAACTGATCAGTTATGCAAAAACGATCGGTATTGATTTTATCGTTTGCGATCACCATTTGCCTGATAAAGAATTACCACCCGCTGTTGCCATCCTCAATCCAAAACAAGCAGATTGTACTTATCCTTATAAAGAATTATGCGGATGCGGTGTTGGTTTTAAACTGATGATGGCGCTTGCTTCTGAACTCGGTTTGCCCGATGGGTCTTATCTCGGTTATCTCGACCTGGTTGCCACTGCCATCGCTGCCGATATTGTTCCCATCACGGGCGAAAACAGGACAATGGCTTTTTACGGATTGAAAAAAGTAAATGAAAACCCATGCGCCGGTATTAAAGCATTGATGCAGTTAGCCGGTATTCAGAAACACATGCATATCAGTAACCTTGTTTTTGTAATTGCACCAAGGGTAAACGCTGCAGGAAGAATGGATGATGCACGTAAAGCCGTTCAGTTATTTGTTGAAAAAGATTACGATAAAGCATTGGCCTTTGCCGAAATGCTTCACAGCGATAATGCCGACCGCCGCGAAGCAGACAGCAGCATAACAGAAGAGGCACTGGCTATCCTGGAATCAGATCCCTTATGTAAAAACCGGAAAACAACCGTTGTATTCCAGGAACATTGGCACAAGGGCGTAGTGGGTATTGTGGCCAGCAGGCTAATAGAAACACATTACCGGCCAACAGTTGTTTTGACAAAAAGCGGTGATTATTTAGCGGGCAGTGCGAGAAGTGTGACCGGTTTTAATTTATACGAAGCCATCCACGCATGCCGCGAACACCTGCTTGGATATGGCGGCCATTTCGCTGCCGCCGGCATGACGCTGCTGCCCGAAAACTTCCAGGCATTCTCTGATGCATTTGAAAGAGTGGTCAATGATTTAATAACAGATGAGTTGTTGATACCCGAGATCATTATTGATGCAGAGATCGGTTTTGCAGAGATCAATCCTTCTTTTTATAGTATACTCACACAAATGGAGCCATTCGGCCCGGAAAATATGCGTCCCGTTTTTATTGCACGGAATGTGTATGATACGGGGTTCTCCAAAATTGTAAAAGAACAGCATATCCGTTTCGTGGTAAAACAAAACAATATCACTTTAACCGGTATTGGTTTTAATATGGCGCCGAAATTTTCATTACTGCAGATGCATCAGCCGCTTGATCTTGTTTTTACCATCGATGAAAATGTATGGAACGGGGAAACAAACCTGCAACTTAAAATGATCGACATAAGGATCAGCGCATGATAAGTAGTGGTTCTTTAAAGAATATCGATCAGTATCTCAATACAACATCGCCTTCAATTGCATAACCGGTGCAGGTTAGAACTCTTCCTTTTGCGATCTCTTCGTCAAGCAAAACATCATTGTGCCACATCCATACTTTTCCTGAAACACAGGTAGCGGCGCAGGTTCCGCATTGCCCGGCTTCGCAACTGTACGGGAGGCCAATTCCGTTTGCTTTGGCGGCCTGCAAAATAGTTTGCGGGTATTGCGAAGTAAATATGTATTCAGCATTCTGAAAATGTGCAACGATTTCATGCGGCAGGATATCCGGCGGCACAGGTTTGCTGGCAGGTTTTTCAACATGAAATATTTCTTTACGGATCATATTTTCGGGAACACCTTCCGTCCGCAATACGATCGTGATCATTCGCATATAATCAAATGGCCCGCACAAATAAAACAATGTGTTGTTTGAAGATGCCGGAAAATAATAACGTGCAGTTTGCTCGATCTTCCACATATTCAATCTCGTTCTTGAAACTACCGGGTCATTACTGAATAAAAAATCTATGAGCAATCTTCCTGGAAATTTTTGCTGTATACTTTTCAATTCATCATAAAAGATAGTGGCTGATAAAGAAGAATTACTGTAGATAAGCACCATATGAATATGTGCAGAAAGATGCAATACTGTTTTGATCATTGCAAGAATGGGTGCAATGCCGCTACCTGCCGCAAAAAATATCAATCGTGAAATAAGAGAAAGATCTGTTGGTAATGTAAAAAATCCGGAGGCTCCGGTTGTTTGCAGAATGTTGCCTTCTTTTGCTTCATCAATTAACCATCTTGAATAATCGCCATTTGCGATCCGTTTAACAGTAATCTGCAAAGGTTCCTGCAGATCCGGCGATGATGAGATGGAATAATTCCGCCTCGCTTCTTCCCCATTCCTCTTTTCAAAAACAAAAGTGAGAAACTGGCCCGCTGTATAATTGATATTGCTATTGGATATATTCTTCAGAACAAATGATCTTGTATCTGCCGTTTCAGGGATGATCTTTTCAATGAGCAGCGGAATTGTATTTGATTGATGCATACGGTAAAGTAAAATGCACGCAAAGGCGCGGAGGCGCAGTTTAAAAACTGGAAATTAAAGTATAAATACCTAATGATATAGGATTCTGCAAAAGTTAATTTAGCAGCTAACTATTTTACATGACAGAAAACGAGCTTACGACAATTGCTATTTCAATCGCTTATAATATTCACACTGAATTGGGACCAGGATTGTTTGAATCAGTATATGAAAATATCATGGAATTTGAATTGATAAACAGCCATGGTTTATCCGTGCAAAGACAAACAGCACTTCCTGTTATATGGAAAGACCAAAAGCTCGATCTCGGATTCAGAACAGATTTAATTATTGAAAACAAACTCATAATTGAAATTAAGTCGATAGAATCAGTGGCGCCTGTACATTATAAACAGGTTCTTACTTATCTGAGATTAACAAATCTGAAACTGGGCTTATTGATCAATTTTAATGAGGAGTTGCTCAAAACCGGGATCAGGCGTATAGCAAACAGGCTTTGAAACAAGTGCTCTAAACCGCGCCCCTGCGCCTTTGCGTGCATAAGTAAGCATCAAAAAAATGCCCGCTATAAAAAATGACGGGCATTTATAAAACTATCTTAAGCTTATATTATGCTTCTACTTTCTTCTCACCCTGCATCAGATCAACACTACGGTTAATAAAATTCGTAAGATCATTTCCCTTCAGCAATCCCTGTGAAAGCAATGCAAGATCCGCCAGGTTGCGAACCTGTTTTTGCTGAATATCCGCATCAGCCTCTTTTAATAAAACCTGGTAGATCGGGTGATTGCCGTTTATTGTGAGCGTAACTTCGTCAGGCATCTGCGCGTAAAAAGCAGTCATACCGCCGCCTGTAGCGCCCATGTCTTTCATGCGCCGCATAAATTCGGGGCGTGTGGCAACAACGGGTGCGGACTCGGGGCTCAATCCCCTTATTTCAGTTGTTACATGAAGCTGATCGATCTGCAGTGTAAACAATTCTTTCAATTTTTCCGAATCGCTTTTGTTTAAAACACTTTCATTCGCTTCCTGTTTGTCAACCAGGTTATCAATGATATCCGCATCCACACGAACAAACGTTACATTTTCCCATTTCATTTCCATGGTATTGATGAAAGCTGCATCAACCAATGTTTCCATTTTTAATACGATATATCCCTTTGCTTTACATGCCTGGATATAGGCATCCTGCTGAATGGGATTGGTTGTATATAATATTACCTGTTTACCATCTTTATTCTTTTGCAAAACTTCTGTAGCGGTTTTATATTCTTCGAGCGTATGGAATTTTCCATCGGTATCTTCCATTACCAAAAACTTATTGGCTTTCTCGAGAAACTTGTCATCCGTCATCATACCATATTTCACAAACAAACCAAGGCTCTCCCATTTTTCTTCGAGTGAGCTTCTGTCTGTGCGGAAGATCTCATCTAATTTATCCGCTACTTTTTTGGTGATATGCGCATTGATCTTTTTTACATTCGGGTCACCCTGTAAATAACTCCGGCTAACATTCAGCGGAATATCCGGGCTGTCTATCACGCCCTGCAATAACATCAAAAACTCAGGAACGATATCTTTTACTTCATCTGTTACAAACACCTGGTTGGAATACAATTGAATTTTATCTTTCTGTATCTCATAGCTCTGTTTGATCTTTGGGAAATACAAAACACCGGTAAGATTAAATGGATAATCCACATTCAGGTGGATCCAGAACAAGGGCGTTTCATTGAATGGATATAATTCTTTATAGAATTTTTCGTAATCGTCTTTGCTTAACTCAGAAGGTTTTTTGATCCAGACAGGATCTGTATTGTTGATCGATCTTTCTTCGCCTTCTTTTTTCTCACCCGCTTCCGAAAAATAAATAGGTATCGGCAAAAACTTACAAAACCTTTCGAGGATGCTTTTGATCCTGCCCGCTTCCAAAAATTCTTTGCTTTCTTCATTGATGTGGAGAATGATCTTTGTGCCGCGTTCATTGTAATCAGTATCATACAATTCAAATTCCGGGCTTCCATCGCAACTCCAGTAAACGCCGCTTGCTTCTTTATGGCTTTTTGAAAAGATCTCCACTTTATCACTTACCATAAAAGAACTGTAAAACCCCAACCCGAAATGGCCAATGATGTTCGCGTCCTTATATTTCTCCATGAACTCTTCCGCACCGCTGAATGCTACCTGGTTGATGTATTTGTCAACTTCTTCAGAAGTCATACCCACGCCCCGGTCAATAATACTCAGTGTTTTTTCTTTGGCATCAAGTACCACATCTATCCGTAACTCACCCAACTCGCCTTTGGCTTCACCGATGGAAGAAAGTGTTTTCAGTTTTTGGGATGCATCAACTGCATTGCTCACCAGTTCACGAAGAAATATTTCATGATCACTGTAAAGGAATTTTTTAATGATGGGAAAGATGTTCTCCGTCTGAACCCGTATCTGGCCTTTTTGCATAATAATTGTTTAAGGTGCCTGAACAAAGAAAATACCAAAGACCGGTTTGCTGACAGGTTGACAAGCATAAAAGCCATAATAAAACAGCCACTCATGTTTTGACAGGAAAATTTTTCAGCGTTAGTTCCCCCTGATCGTAATATTATCCAGTTGAAAAGTAGTGGTTCTTTTATCAAACACAGAAACCGGGTCGGCGCCATCGTAACGGAAAGCGATATAGATATTGCCTGAAAACCCCGCCAGGCTGATATCGCCGGATGGCAGCCAGTCAGCCGCAATAGCCGATACCGTTCCTTTTGAAATGGCCGGTTTTAATAATACCCATTTTGATTTCGATGGGGTACTGCTTCCATCATAATTGGTGGAAGCAAATACCTGTAATATGCCCCCATTATCAAATCCATCCTTTGTTTGAAAACTGAGTATTTCATTCGCAGAATTATTCAGGCTAACCGGTGGCATGATCAGCCAGGAAATAACTGCAGGTTGATTGGTAGCAAAAGCACTGATCTCTGCATAACCATTATTGCTGAAACTTTTTGTTTGATAAAAAGTATTTCCGCTTTCTGAAATATTTTTCCAGCCATTTATTGTAAGATCAGCCCCTGAAGTTGTGCTTTCAAAATCTTCGCTGAATAATAATTTGCTGCCTGGTGCTGTGCAACGCAGGCCGGTTAGCTGAACATCTGATGTATCACGGATCAGCAATTGTTTTTCTGTATTAAAAACACTGTACACAGCTGTTATACTTCCATTACCACGTGGTGTTTTAACTGCTGCAAAATCTGCATAGCCACTTGTACGGATATAAATACTGCCGCCGCTGCATGGTTTCAAAGTTGTGTTTGCGGATAATTTATTGATCGCATCAGCATACGGTTGCGAAGTATCATAAACAGCAAATTCAACATCGTCAATTTTAACCAGGCAACTCTGCAATGAATCGTTCAGTTGATCTATCCGCACAGGTATCGGCACAACCGGATTATTCAGATCCTTTTTTATAATATACCGGTCAAACAATGGAACCGGGATCGGTGTGAGTGCCGGATATATGGGATCGGATCTGTCAACCGCGCTTCCGATCTGTATCATTTTTGCATAATCGCCCATCCATAGATTTTTTAATTTGATGGATAGTTTTCTGCCTACCGGGTAATTGGTATATAATCCTGCTCCGTCCATCAAAATGGTGATGCCGCCTGTACTGTCCTGCAGCACGATTGATTTATAAAAATTATCCTTACTGTCATCCGCTACCACAATCCCTTCGATCACAAAGTCATCCACAAAATGTTCAAAGTTGCCCATAAAATGCATGGCGCGAAGAGCTCTGATGCTCAGGTTTGGCTTAATATCAGGGCCGGTATATTCAGGCGGCGAATCAAATTTTTTATTACAGGAAATACCTATTAAAAAAAGTGCAACCGGTATTATTTTTTTCATAAACATTTTATTACAGGCGCAGTGAAAGATCAGCAGAGAAATTCAACCCCATTGCATGAAAATATTTTGGCGGAAATTTGTCAGTATCCTTTGTATCGGCATCAAAACGCAACTGCTCATAACCGCCGGAGATCAATTGCCGGTTGTTCAACAGGTTATTGATGCTTAGATGGAAACCCAATATGTGCCTGTGTTTGGAATGGAATAATTTTACCCGTGCAGAAGTACCGGCAGAAAGATCAGCAATGAACTGATCCGGCAACATGGTTTGATCAATTATTTTATTCCATTGCTCACTGCCGGCAACAACATTTTCCAACGCGGCATATGTTCGCCGAAGAGGATTAAAGTCAACCCACATCTTTCTGAAATAATTACCGGCAATGGCCAGATAAAAAGTTGTGTTTGGCTGATAACTTATTCCAATACTATATGCTTCCTGCGGTGTTCCGCCTATCCTGAAATTCTGCGAATAAACGATTGTCTTCTCCAGCACGTACGCTTCATTATCTACACTAACCGAAACATGTTGGCGACTGTTGTAATAATAACGGCCAACAGAAGCAGCAAGATTCATCGCAAAACGATTAGTGAGGGTGCATTCCATTCCCAGCTCCGTTCCAAAATGTATTTTATCGATGCCCCATAACGCATAGTTTACAAAAGTTGCATACACATCATGGTAAAATGTTGTTACGTTCATGCCATTTGCAAAACCTGTGAGATACGCATTCAGCCTGAGTTTAAGAGCAGGCGCATTCCAAACATAACCCGATTCAAAAGATATTATTTTTTCATTGCCGGTATTTTCCTGTCTTGTATCCCTTGTTCGCGGAGAAATAAAAACATTATCAAACAAAGGAGCCCTACTCAATATTCCTGCATTGATATAAAAATATTTTCTTCCGTTTATCTTATAAGTTGCCCCGGTTTTAAATGCATAACCCGTAAATGCATTCATCGCTGATCTTCCAAAAGAATTAAAAGGGAACAATCCATTTTTCATTTTACCCTCGCGCTGATAAACGAGCCAGGATATTTCTGCTGCAGCAAAAAGATCAATTTCTTTTTGTGTCGCTGCTATTTGGCCCCATATTGCTGATTGATGTGTATGCACGATATAATCATATCCGTACACATCGCCTTTCTGCAATACACGATTCGGATGATTCAGGTCATTTTGTATCACATTCGTATCGTTTGGATAATCTCTTTCTGCAAACTGGTTCCAGTCAACAAAATAATCTCCGCCAAGCAGGTCATTGATCTTTTTATAAAAATGTGTTTGCTGGATTTGCACCGAAGCGCCGCCGTTTACAGAAATGGTTTCATTTACCCGTGTATTGAAAGTAATGTTCAGATCAAGTCTTTTTGTAGCCGCAATATTTTCTTCAACAATATAATATGAACGAAGGCCGGTGATGGAATTACCTGCAATGCCATTTGCATTATTCAGTGTTTCCTCACTGTGTTTATTTACATCATACAAACTGTTCCAGTTGATCTGTTGCAGTTGTTCATTATTTTTTATTGCATCTGCAACATCTGCACGCAAAACGGGATCTGTTTGATAACCGGGCAGGTAATGATAATAATCCGGCCGCGGATCGGGCGCTTTATACCAATCCAGCGCAGTATTGCTTTTCGCACCAAACACACAACCCACGGTTGTTATGACCAATGTATTGTTATTGATACGGTGATCATCCGTTAATATCAACACCGGCTGATGCGATTTTGAAACATTCGCATTTCTTTTCTTGCCCGATTGATAACCCCAATACGGATTATAAAAAGGCGTATTTGCCAAAGCAACAGATTCATCCAATGCGGGCCCCTGTTTTCCCTGCGCAATTATACTGCCAAAAAAAACAAGCGATAATAAATGATCATTCTGTTGCTTATCCACTGCAATAAAATAACTGCCGCCACTATAATTTGTTCCCGGAAAATAACCTTCATCAGCCACACGAAAATTCCCCGACACGGCATATGCCCAGCCTTTTTTATTCAGCCCCGCAGCTTTTGTGAACATCCATCTATTCCTATAAGTACGGTTAGAAAATGCATACCCGAATTGCATTTGTTCTCTTTGTTTTGAAGCACGCATATCAATATTTACTTCATTCCCAATATTGCCAAAAGCCTGTTCGCCGGCTGTAAGCCCGGCAACGATTTGTGTGTTGCGTGTTACTTCATTCAAACCGCTCCATAAACTCCATTGTGTATTTCCATCGATCAGGCCGTTCATCTGCATGCCATTGATTTGTGTATTGAAAGAATTTGCTTCATACCCTCGCATCCTGAATCGTACTACACTAAAGTGAAGGCTTGCCGTATTCATAAACACATCGCGGTTGGCAGAAACCAATGATGGCACAAAAGATGAATTGGCTTCCTGCCGCTCATTCTCATTTACAGCAATAATGGGAAGGTCATACACAATAGTTTCTTTAAGCTCTGCAGCCTGTACACTATCCATCAATTTATTTTTTATTAGTTGGGATCGATGTGTTGTTTGCGCATCCATCTTCACAAACAGGCACAGCAAAGCCAGTAACCATAATACTTTCAGCATGGCGATCGTTGTTAATGATTAAATGATGGGGAATTGACAGCGAAGTTTTACAAACAGGATATAAAAATAATTCTTTGTTGTTTCAAAACAACAACTGTTTTCAGTTTTGCGGTAAATACGCTATGTAATAAAAGCTTATCACGGTAAGTTTGATCAAATTTTTTGCATGAAAATTCATACCGCATTTGTTATTTTATTTTTTGCATCATCTTCAGTCACCGCACAGATAAAAAAATACAAAACCTGTATCATCGCTTTTTATAATCTTGAAAATTTTTACGATACGGTCAACAACCCGATGATCAATGATGATGATTTTACACCCGCCGGCATCAAACATTACACAACCGATATTTATAATGATAAAGTAACCAAACTCGCTACCGTGATCAACCTGATCGGTACAGATGTTTCACCAAAAGGCCCATCGCTGCTCGGCGTTGCAGAAATTGAAAACGATACGGTATTGACTGACCTGATCCATCATCCGCTGATCAGCCACCGGCATTACCAACTCATTCATTACGATTCAAAAGACCCGCGCGGTATCGATGTAGCGCTTTTATATGATCCCAAAACTTTTATCCCTGAACAAACCGAAACATTGTTTGTAAAAATTCCCGGCAACAGCAAACAGGCATTTTACACACGTGATATTTTATATGTAAAAGGATGGCTCGCCGGCGAAACCATTCATGTGTATGTAAACCACTGGCCAAGCCGCCGCGGTGGCGAAGAAAGAAGTTCATCCGCAAGAGAAGCCGCCGCAAAAGTTTGTAAGGATCATATCAACAGAATCTTACAACAGGATGCCAACGCCAAGATCATCCTGATGGGCGATCTGAACGATGATCCCGACAGTCCCAGCATCACGCAAATCCTAAAAGCCAAACCAACCATTGCCCAAACCAAACCAGGCGAATTATTCAATCCCTGGTTCGAATTATATACAAAAGGCATCGGCACACTTGCCAACCGCGACAGTTGGGGCCTGTTCGACCAGATCATACTTTCCCAGGCTTGGTTAAACCCTGAGCAGGATGGCTTATTCTACCATCACAAGCAGGTCTTTACCCGTAGTTTTATGAGAGAAAATACCGGCTCCTACAAAGGCTACCCCATGCGAACCTGGAACGGGAACACTTACCGCGGCGGCTATAGCGACCACTTCCCAACCTACATCGTATTATTAAAATCACTCAAATGATGGCCAATTACGCAAAGTTTCAGAAAAAACATAAAAATTTACCCCAAAACCCACCAATTACTAACTATTAATTACCAATTATTAATTGCCTTTCCCTACCTTCGCAGCCCCAAATCTGTTTTGGCAGATTCGTCCCGGCTAATCGGGATTGTCCATTGGGATAAACCAATTTAAAAACCTAAAAATTCAGGTAATGAACAGTTACGAATTGATGGTGATCTTTACTCCGGTACTGTCTGAAGAAGATTTCAAAGCTTCTCAGAAAAAGTATTCCGACCTGATCGCCGAACTGGGTGGTGCAACCGTGCACAGCAACCCATGGGGATTAAAATCCCTTGCTTATCCGATCCAGAAAAAAACAACCGGTATTTACTGGCTGTTGGAATTCCAGGGCCCTTCAGATCTTAATGAGAAACTGAAGATCCAGATGTTGCGCGATGAGCAGATCATGCGCCACATGATCACACGTCTCGATAAATACGCCGTCGAGTACAACCACGTAAAAAGAAATGGCGGATTTGCAATGCAGGATAAAATTGAAGCGTAATCATGGCAAAGAACGAAATCAAATACCTGACCGCCATCAAACAGGAGAAGCCAAAGAAAAAATTCTGCCGCTTTAAAAAATATGGCATTAAATACGTTGATTATAAAGACATCGAGTTCCTGAAAAAATTCATCAACGAGCAGGGTAAATTATTACCGCGCCGTTTAAGCGGAAACTCTTTAAAGTACCAGCGCAAAGTACAGGACGCCGTTAAAAAAGCGCGCCAGATGGCTTTGTTACCATACGTAACGGATTTATTGAAATAGAATTTAATTAGTAACCTTCCCTAATCCTGCGCAAAGCGGGAGACAGTCAAAACGCGAAGGCGGGCTGGGCTCTTGGGACTAAACAAAATACCATGCAAGTAATATTGATTCAAGACGTAGACAACCTGGGTGGAAGAAACGAACTCGTAAACGTAAAGAACGGTTACGCACGTAACTTCCTCATCCCGCAAAAATTTGCGGTTGAAGCCAGCCCTTCCAATTTAAAACAATACGAAGAGCGCCTCAAAGTTGTTACCAAGAAAGAAGCCGCAATGCTGGCCGAACTCAACAAAGTAATTGATGTACTGAAATCTTCTCCTGTAACCATCGGCGCGAAAACCGGTACCAGCGGCAAGATCTTCGGAAGCGTTACATCTTTACAGCTTACCCGCGCCATCCGCGACCAGAAAGGTTACGAGATCGACCGCAAACGCATTTCAATTCTTGATGAAGTAAAAGAATTGGGAGCACACAAAGCCTCAATCGATTTCGGTAACGGAAACACCGTTGAAATCGATTTCGAAGTAGTAGCCGAATAAAATTCGATAACTTTCCATAGCAAGCCTGTCCCGATCACCGGACAGGCTTTTTTGTTCCCTGCACCGGCCCATTGGGCATCGCCTGTTGCGTCGCACACTTCAGCTTTCCACCCAATCTGTGCAAATCTGTGTATTCTGTGGCAAAAAAAGCACCGAAACCCGCCTGCCGCCCCATTTTAAAAAAATCATACAAAATCCATAAAATCCCTATCTTCGGAAGTCCAATGACAGTCCATCCATTGTCCGGAAGGTTTTTTACGTAAATGCTTCAGGTTTTTTGGTTACTGTTTACTCATTGGTTTTTGATCATTTAATTTTTTTTAGAACATGAACATTTACGTTGGAAATCTTAACTGGAATATGTCCAGTGAAGACATGCAAAACCTGTTTGCACCTTATGGCGAAGTAACCAGCGCCAAAATTGTTACCGACAAATTCAATAACGACCGCAGCAAAGGTTTCGGTTTTGTTGAAATGGCTGATGATGAAGCTGCCCGTGCAGCGATCGCAGCTTTACACGACACAGAAGTACTGGGCCGTAAGATCGTTGTTAACGAATCAACCCCACGCCCTGAAGGCGAAAGAGGCGGCTTCAAGAAGAAGAGCTTCGGTGGTGGTGGTGGCGGCGGAAGCCGTGGCGGTTACGGTGGCGGCGGCGGTGGAAACCGTGGCGGCGGTGGCGGTGGCGGATACAACCGCGATCGTGGTGGTAACGGCGGTGGCGGTGGATACAACAGGTATTGATCCCACGCATAATTTAAAACTATTCAAGTCCGGCTTTCGCCGGACTTTTTTATGTTACAATATGATCACAGAATATAAATCCGGAGTTTATACATTTGATTTATGAAATCTGTAAACATTACTTCACCAATCGCCGGCTGTATGCGTTGGGGCATATGGGGCGCAAACTTCTCTACCATTCAATATCGCGGAATGATAGAAGCCTGCCTGCAAAACGGCATCAATAGTTTTGATCATGCAGATATTTATGGCGATTATACAACCGAAGCAGAATTTGGAAAAGTATTAAAAGAAGATGCATCACTACGGCAGCAGTTGAAGCTGATCACGAAGTGTGGTATTCAAATGGTAACATCCAATCGGCCGGAACATACGGTCAAATCATACAATACTTCTAAAAAACATATTCTCCATTCTGTTGAAACATCACTCAAAAATTTTGGCACCGACCATCTCGATGTATTATTGATCCATCGCCCCGATCCGCTGTTGGATCCCGCAGAAGTTGCGCAGGTAATTGAACAATTAAAACAGCAAGGGAAAGTCCTTGAATTTGGCATTTCCAATTTTCTTCCGCACCAGGCAGATCTTTTGGCTAATTATACAAGCATTGCCTACAACCAGGTAGAGATCTCTGTTATTCGTTTAGATGCATTTACAGATGGCACTTTGGAAAATTGTATCAAACACAATATCATACCCATGGCATGGGCGCCATTGGGCGGTGGCATATTTTCAGACGATACGCATCCAAGGTTCAGAAGCATTGTAAAAACCGCAGGCGAGCTCGCAGAAAAATATGATACCGGTTTGAATGAAATATTATTAGCCTGGTTACACACACATCCATCCGGCATATTATCTGTGATCGGTACTACAAAGATTGAGCGGTTACTCCAGGCGAAAATTGCTACAGCAATAAGATTGGAGAAGGAAGATTGGTTTAAATTATTGGCAGCTTCAACAGGAGAAGAAGTAGCGTAAATGATATATGCCTAGCGTCTTTCTGTCATTTACATGCCTGATTCAATCCGTTGGTTTTATACTGTTCATCTACTTCCAATAAAACCCTTCCGGAAACCCTTTTACAGTATTAAGATCCAGTTCCAATTCTGTTCCATCTTCAAGTCTTGCACCCACTACAAAAGCCTCCCATGCAAAAACATTGATTTCGGCAAGATTATTTGTAGCTACTGTATATTCGATTTCTGAAGGGAAAGTATCATGCAAAAAGAAAGCCACCTCGCCCTTTACTTCTTTATCAGGTTTTGAAGAGTGAACCCTAAGCTTTAATTTATAAACTCCAGGTAATAATTTTGAACCCTGAGCATCAAAAAGCCCTTCCAGTACCATACCGTTGTTTTCTGCTTTACCACCCCATCTTCCTTTTTGCAGGTCATCCTTATACTTTATCTTTTTACTGTTATAGATCGTTTCAATATCATTCTTAAATTGGCTACTTGGAATAGCAGGTTGTGTTTTTTCTGTAAAAAAAGCCTGATCATTTGCAGTATCTTCCTTAACAGGCAAATCCTTATTTGCAATCGTTTGTACCTGTGTGATCAGCTCCTTTTTATCCGCAACCAATTGTGCGTATTTTGACCTTGTAAATATGATAGACAAATTCGTTCTTGTCCATACATACAATAACCCTGCTCCAGCGAGAAAATAAAAAATAATAGTACAATACCCAAACACATAAAAATTAATGCCTGTTCCCTTGCTTTCACAGGAATAGGTATATGCAATTGAATGTGCCGATAAATCGATCCAACTGATAATGGTCTTTAGTTTTATCAGGGTAAGTCCCACAATGATTTTGGTGAGCCAATCAGATACTTCTTCAAGATTGGTATTATCACTGTAAGAATTTTCTTTTGTTTTGTGATCACTATCATCTTTTTTATCGTAACGGTATTTCTCAGCTCTTGGGAAACCAAATAAAAATCCTATAGTAGATCCCCCGGCAAAACTGGCGCCGGCAACAATAAGAAAAGTTATTCCACCAGGAAGTTTATTGCATGGAAGGCTTATAAGTAGTAATACAGATATTACAATTGTGAGGAAACCGATCATGGCTACCATACTTCTGTAAATATTATTCGGATTATCAGCTTTATCTTCAGCCAATGATCCAAAAAGCCAGTCCATTACTCTTTTCATATTGTTTTTTTAAAATAGTTTGCTTCTTATAATTTTTATATTTTCAAAATTGTTATGCGCAACTGTTAATTTGAATAAGGTCTGTTATACAATGTGAATATTGGAATATCTATCAGGATTGATAAATTGAACACACTCTTTGCTGTAACAGGTGCAAAGGTTTGTGGGTCTGAATAAAACAGTTTTGGTGTCATTCTCCATCCTGCGCAAATTGCTATAGGCGTTTTAGGAATACCAACTAATAACTGTGCAGAAGGTGAAATAATACTTTCCAATCTTATTTCCTGCTTTAAAGAATCGGTGGGGCTATCATTTAGTCTGTAAGATGCAAGGCTGCCAACGTCAATGATTGATGTGTGAATTGATAAAGCCCATTGATGTCTTTTGCCTAGCCCTTTGGTAACAGAAAAGCCAACCGGCGCATATATACCATTGGCATATACACCATGATTAAAATCCCACGCATATCCAATATACCCGTTTAGGGAAACATTCCACGATGATTTTTGTTTAACAGAATAACTGCCCGGGGGCAAAGCCACGGTTTCAATTGCATTTTCCACTTCATCGGAATTGGTTGCCGTTGCTAAATTCGCAGCAAATGATAAATACTTCAGCACTTTTGCCCTCGTATCATTATCGGCAATAATATTATTCTCTTCTATTAGTTTTATAGATG
>Ga0206949_1206_pt1 | contig 19717 bp, 12 predicted proteins | sample Alteio_BWOrgHeat_40_FD_153240 | JGI IMG/M metagenome (GOLD analysis project Ga0206949, IMG submission 153240) | Enriched cells from forest soil in Barre Woods Harvard Forest LTER site, Petersham, Massachusetts, United States -... | ecosystem: Environmental > Terrestrial > Soil > Temperate forest >...
GTAATAAGCATACGAAAATCAAACTGCAAAATAGGGTGATCAACTTTTTCATAGCATTGGCCTGTTTTGAATTTTCAACAAATTGAATTCATTCTCTGCGCCTCAGCGGTTATTTTTTACCGCAGAGGCGCAGAGACGCAGAGGTTTCGCAGAGTGTTTTAAAACAGTATAATCCTTTCAAACATTAGGCCGCTCTTTTAAGAGCAGCCTAATGAACTAATGAAGAAAACAAAAAATACGATCTATCTATCCAATATTAATAACCCGGGTTTTGCGTCATGTTTGCATTTGCATCCCTTGCAGGTTGCGGTATCGGCAGCAGTTCTGATTTGCCGGTAACAAAATTAGTTGCAAACCGGCCTAACGGTGATGTAGTACCTGCGGTAGCGATCGCCGTTGATAACCATGTAACTTTTGTAGTACCTGCCGGTGTTGATGTTGGCGCTGTTTTGTACAACGAGTTGCTCCATATGCCACCCACATAATTACTGTTGTCTGATGTTGATGTTGTAAAATAATACATCGCTATCGGCAGTGTGGCACTTTTTGAGTAAGACGGGAAGCCGGCCATATAAGATGGATCAGCCATTGCTGTAAGCGTAGACATTTTTGTCATGTTCGCTTTTGATTCATTGATAGCCGTATTCAACAGGTTCCAGCGGATCAGGTCATATTTTCTTTCGCCTTCGCCACCGAGTTCCAGTGATCTTTCTCTTACAACCGCCTGAAAAAAAGATGTTTTGGTTAAACCCGCAAGATCCACTGTTGCATCTGCTGTTGTGATAGGTTTGCCATAACCTCTTCTGCGTACCTGGTTGATCGCATTGTATGCTGCTGCCGTTGGCCCATTGATCTCGTTTTCTGTTTCTGCAAACATCAGCAGCACATCAGAATAACGCATTATCTGCCATTTTAATCCCAGATATTGTATGGCATTGGTTGGTGCGATAGCAGGATTTGTGATCCAGTCCCTTCTGTATTTTCCATCGCAGATCGCTGTCACTGCCTGGCCCACTTTTGTAATACCGTCAGCAGCCACATTATATGGTGCGCAGGTAACATCTCTTCTCAGATCCAATGAATCAAACAGGTAAAAATAATTCGGAAGTATATTGATACTTTTATTTCCGAGTGCGTTTACAGTCGGGCCATCGTAGTAACCGAGTTTATTATCTTCTGCACCAACACCACCGATCGCACTTGCCTGGAACATCAGTTCTCCCTGCGGATCAACCACTGCATGTGCATTTACCTGATCCTTCCATAATGATTTAAAACTTGGGTTCAGCGAATGTTGCCCTGAAGCGATAATATCATTACACTCATCATGCGCTATCTGGTACCAGGTAAGATAGTCGGCATTTCTCTGCATGGTTCCATTACTATGCAAAGAATAGCCGCCCCTGAATAAAGCGATCCTTGCACGTAAAGCTTTCACGGTTCCTTTGGTAATTCTTTCATCGAGCTGGTCGCCTATTGATGTAATATCATTGCGCCATGGCACAAGATCCTCCGCCGTTTTCAGATCGGCGATTACATGTGCGTATAAAGTATCGGTGCTTGTTCTTGATGGAAACGGATTGCTTGACGCGAGCGCTGCTGCGGGACTAAAATGCGTAGGGAGATCACCCCAGTTTACCATCGCTTCGTAATAAAACTGCGCACGTAATGTAAGTGCTTCGCCAAGCAAACGCTGTAACTGTTTTTTCTGCTGGTCGGTACCGCTTGTGTACATGGCCATCTTGGGAATATTGTCGATACAGATATTCGCATATTCAATTCCCTGGAACAGCTGGTTGAACGGGTTAGTGATCTGCGCGTTGCCTGAAGTAGCTGCATAACGTGCAATATCGCGGCGGTCATTATCCGTTGCGCCGGTAGGGCCCTGCATTTCATCGTTATCAACTATATAATACAGACTCAGGCGGATGCCAAAACCTGCATCACCTACAAGCCTGCTGTATACACCCGATACTGCTTTCAATGTGCTGGGCACATCGGCAAAAACCACTTCAGTACTTACATCTGTGATCGGTTGCTGATCGAGGAATTTTTTACAACTGCCTAAAAGCAATAACACACCCGCTGCTGCAGCTATGGTTGTTCGCTTGAAGAGATATTTCGTATTCATATCAGAAGGTTTATTAGTAGTTATTTAGAATGTTGCATTGATTCCGAAAATAAAGCTCCGGCTTTTTGGATACGCTGAGTAATCAAGCCCCTGTGTTAGCGGGCTGCTTCTCACACTTACTTCAGGATCGTAACCTGAATAACCTGTAATGATCGCGAGGTTATTGGCAGTAAGATAGAAACGCAGTTTGCTTATTTTAAGCGATCCGATGCTTTTTACAGGCAGGCTATATCCAACTGTTACGTTATTGATACGTAAGAATGATCCGTCTTCAATTGCCCATGATGATGGATAAAATGCACCGGCGCTTTTGATCGGTTGCCAGATAGTTGCATTTGCATTCAAAGCAGTCAACTGGTCAGGCGCAATGCCTATCACGGCTCCTGCTGAGTTTACATACTGTGCGGTTTGTCCTGTTGCTGTAACTGTTTTCCAGCGGCCCGCCATGATATCGAGCATATTTGAATTAGCGGTATAACCGTTGGTGAACTCGATCTTGTTTGCATTGTACACATCGCCGCCGATCGCAAAATTTACGAACACACTCATATCCCAGCGTTTGTAAGTGAACTGCTGATTCAATCCACCTGTTACTTTTGGCGTTGGATTACCTATGATCTGCCTGTCGTGGTCAAGATCAACCACACCGTCGCCATTCAGGTCTTTGAATTTGATCGCACCCGGCTGAACAGTTCCGATGATACCTGCATCTGATACAGTTCCTGTTTTTAAAGTGTATGTCTGTGTTGATGTGTTGTAGTCGAAGTCTGATACTTTGTAGAAACCATCCGCTACCAATCCGTAGATCGAACTAACAGGCGATCCTACTTTTGTTATATAATCTGTCGGCTGTCCTGATACACCCCAGCTTGCTGCAGGGAAGAATGATACCTGGTTAAGCCCCAGTTGTTCGATCGTATTTTTATTATGTGAGATATTGAAGTTGGCCGACCAGCTGAAATCTTTTTTACGCATCACTGTTCCGCTGATCTGTACTTCGATCCCTTTGTTTGATGTTCTTCCTACATTCTGTAATTGTGTTGCATAACCATAGGTAGAAGCGATCGGTACGTTCAGCAACAGGTTCTTTGAACTGTTGTTATAATAGTCAACACTTAAGTTGATCCGGCTGTTGAACAAACTGATATCCATACCATAGTTCCTGTTCAGAGTAGACTCCCACTGTAATCCTGTATTCACGAGGCCCGAAGAATAATAAGATGTGATGGCCTGGTTATTGATACCATAATAATATGTGCCATCATTTTTGAAAGTGGTTAAGAACAGGTAATCATTGATCCGGTTATTACCCACCGTACCAAAGCCCGCCCTGAATTTCAGGTCGCTGATCCAGCTTACATTTTTCATGAATTTTTCATTCTTCACTCTCCATGCAATGGATCCCGCAGGGAAATAACCCCACTGTAATCCCGGTGCAAATTTCGAAGCGCCATCTGCACGCATATTGAATGATATATAATATTTGTTCAGGTAATCATAACTCACCCTTCCGAAGAAAGATAAGCTGGTGTAACGTGTTTTACCGAGTTTCGGATAACCTGTAAATGATGTAGCCAGGTTTGTTTTTGCAAACGCATCCTGTGGTGTGATGAATGATGGGTAGCTCTTGAACAATTCAGACTGGCTGGTTGTTCTGAGGTCATAGGTTTCTTCTCCCACTAAAATGCTGAAGTCATGCCTTTTCTTATAACCAACTACCGAATAAGTTAACACGTTTGAATTGGTGAGTGTTTTACGTGTAGTAGTATCCAGTTCTGCAATTGGTTTTTTTCCGCCCTGTATTACAGAGTACGGAGTTAATGTATCGCTGAATTGCCTGTCGGTAAGCGCATTGTAATCATAACCGAATGTTGAGCGGAAGCTCAGGTTTCTAACGATATCGTAATTGAGGTAAGCAGTTACATTATACGCATCCGTTGTTTTTCTCCTGTACTCTGAATTAGCGAGCAGTATTGGGTTTACAAGGTTCAAACCATTTCCCACATTCGGATCGGCGAGCGGATCTGAAATATCAATATCCTGTCCGGGCGAAAGGAACGGCCGGTATTTAACCGCATTACGCAACCTGTTATAAGAAGAACCCTGGTCGGATGAAACGCCTGCACCATATACATTCTGGTTAGTATATCGTGTACTTACGCCCAGTTTTAATTTAGACGATACTTTATAATCGCCTTTAAAGTTTACGATATGCCGCATATAACTTGAGTTGAGCACAATGGCTTTATCATCATTATATGTATATCCGAAATTGTAAGTGAATTTATCATTACCGCCCAAGGCAGATACGTTGTGGTAAGTAGTGATACCCGTTCTGCCAAAAGTTTCATCCTGCCAGTTTACCGGGGCAATGTTTTTATAAACGGATAAAGTATCCCATGTTGTACCGAAGTTCTTTGCAAATGTGGCGCTGTCGGTACTGCTGCCTCTATATCTTTCAGACTGGTAAACCACATAGTCGTAAGGGCTCAGCACTTTCAATGATTTTGACAGATCCTTTACACCCAGAAATCCATTATAACTTAATGTAAGCCTGCCCGGCCTGCCGCCTTTTGTAGTGATCACAATAACACCATTCGCACCACGTGCACCATAAATAGCGGTGGCTGCGGCATCTTTCAATACATCGATGGTTTGGATATTTTGCGGGGCGAGGGTATTCAATCCGTTCTCTACCTGTACGCCATCGATGATATATAATGGTGAGTTATCGCCGGTGATCGACATACCGCCACGAACACGTACACGAACATCTGCATCAGGCGAGCCTTCTGCTGTTGTGGCCGTAACGCCCGCCAGCCTTCCGTTCAGCATTTCAGCTGCGGAGTTAACCGGGATATCTTTTAATTCTTTGGCGCTAACGCTCGATACGGAAGCGAGAACATCTTTTCTTCTTACGGTCTGGTAACCGATCACCACTACTTCATCGCCTTCTTTTGTTTCGGTGGCAAGAGAGATGTTGAGGGCATTTCTTCCGTTAACAGCTTCCTGCCGGGTTGCATAACCTACGTATGAGAATACGAGTGTTACTTTGCCATCGTTTACAAGTATCCGGTACTGGCCGGTTTTATCGGTAACGGTTCCGCCAGTGGCGCCTTTCACTGTAACACTAACACCTTCCAGTGGCTGGTTATCGGCGGAAGTAACTTTACCTTTTACTTCAAATTTTTGAGCCTGTGCCAGGAGATGATCTGGCTGTAGCAGCACAAATCCCACCAGTAGTAAAAAACACAGGTTTACTTTTTTCATAAGCATACACAATCGATTTAAGCAATCAATAATAAATAGTTGGGTAATATTTGAGAGAGGAAAGGGCTTGCTGCACGCATAAGCAGCATTAAAAACACGGGTATGTTCTTTGTTGAGAGGCATGGCAAGCAGTTTCTTAAACGTTATATGGTCAATCGGGGGGTAAAACTCACCTGGATAAGCCCGGGGAAAGCTTCCGGATGTTTGATACCTACCCAATTCTACGCCTATATAGACAATACAGAAAGGGAAAATGATTTTTTTTCTACGCAATCGTTCCCGGTAACGTTATCAGGTGATTTTATTTTGTGATATGAGTGGATGGGAGTGTTTTTTAGCGGGAGTAATTGCTTATTTTTAAATAGCTATCAGCAATTTTTTATATTACACAAAGTACATGCAATGACAGTTCCGCGAGTCTTCATTTCTTATTCACACGATTCACAATTACACAAAAAGTGGGTTCTCGAATTAGCAATCAGGCTTAGAAATAATGGTATTGATGCGATAATCGACCAATTTGAACTCAGAGCAGGCGATGATGTACCCCACTTTATGGAAACAAACCTGGCAAAAGCAGAAAGGATTTTAATGATTTGCACTGAGAGATACGTGGAGAAAGCTAATAAAGGAGAAGGAGGTGTCGGTTATGAAAAAATGATAATAACCTCTAATTTATTAAATAAGATTGATGAAAATAAAATAATACCTGTAATAAGACAGTCCTTTCAGGCAACAGTTCCAACCTTTTTGAAATCCAAGCTGTATGTTGACCTTTCAAAAGATACAGACTTTGAATATAATTATGATGAATTAGTAAGAACAATACATGGTTCTCCCCTATTTAAAAAACCACCCGTTGGTAATAACCCATTTCATCCTGTAGCAAAAGAGAACCTTGAAGGAGATATAGATTTGTTTAACAAGGTCTTATTAGCAATCGCAGTTGCACAAGGAACAGATAGTTTTGCAATATCTGAAAATATTGTACTCGGTTTAAATATATCACCGCCATTATACCGGTATATAGCACAGAAGCTTTGTGAATTAGATTATGCAAAATGGGATGGTGAGCCGCGTTATATCAAAATGACTCAAAAAGGTTTAATATATTTATATGAAAACGGGTTATCAAGATAAAGCTATTTCTTTTCCTCAAAGTGTTCTTTAAAAACTACTTTTTCTTTTCTCGTACAGTTTGCTTTTAAAATACTTCTCCGCATGTCTCCCAAAGGGGACGTTGCGGCTTGAAAGACAAAACACAATTATCAAATCAACTCCTACTTAAGGAAGCATTTTTATTTTCTCAGGAAGTCTTTCCGTATGTAATAAGTTTCGTTCAAACCGCAACGTCCCCTTCGGGAGACATGCGGAGAACTTTCTCTAGTTTTTGTATCATCGAAACATTAACCCAACTTTTGTATATTTATTCAGAAGCATTTTTGCCACAGAATACACAGAAAAAATCTGTGTATTCTGTGGCAAAAAATTAAGATGCTGTGTTTGTGAATCTCAGTCATTCTTCGTGTATCCTTTGTGCGCCCTCCTTTGTGTTACTATGTGGTTAATAGTTCCGGTTTTAACCACAGAGTAACACAAAGTTTTATACAAAGGGGCACAAAGTATTTTAATAGTATTATGTATTAGTTTTAAAAAATAAACTCTGCGAAGAAAGAAACACAAACGAACTGTGTTGAGATCCCGGCAATCCGCTTAAAAGGAAAGTGGCTCAAACAATTGGGATTTGTGCAGGGCAAAAAAGTTTCGGTTGAAACTTCTGATGGAAAACTCATTATTACCATTATTGAAGAAGCATAAGTCCGGCTGTGTTTAATTACTGCGCCTCCGCGCCTTAGCGTGAAAAAATGCACGCTAAGGCGCGGAGGCGCAGTTTTGATTTGTCTTTAATGCTGAGATACTACTTATCAACTCAACATTTGTATATTTATTAAAAAGCATTTTTTGCCACAGACAACACAGAAAGGCACAGAAAAAGTCTGTGGAAATCTGTGTATTCTGTGGCAAAAATTAAAGTGCTGCATTTGTGCATCTCAGTCATTCTTTGCGTATCCTTTGCGCGTATTCCTTTGCTTTCCCTCTGCGGTTAAAAGCCGCGGTTTCAACCGCAAAGAGGCGCAAAGTTTTTACGCAAAGGGCCGCAAAGTTTTTTTAATAGCAACGAAGCTGTTGTATATTTAGCAGAAGCGTTTGAATATGAAAATACTCTGCATCGGCGAAGCATTGATCGATATGATCTGTACGGATAAAGGCAGCCCGTTATCTGATGGAAAAAATTTTGTAGCAAAAACCGGCGGCGCGCCAACCAATGTGGCGGCGGCTATTGCTGCCCTGGGTGGCAATGTTGAGCTGGTTGCAAAAGTAGGTAACGACCCTTTTGGAAAACAACTGATCAATGTGATGCTGGAATTTGGCGTATCAACACGCTGGATGCTGCAGGATGATCATCATTTTACCACCTTCGCATTTGTTTCATTGATGGAAGACGGCGAACGCGATTTTGTTTTTAACCGTGGCGCCGATGGCCAGCTCAATCGCGAAGAAGTGGATGCAATTGATCTTGATGAAGTATCGATCATTCATTTCGGTTCTGCTACCGCGTTTTTATCCGGGCCTTTACAGGCCGCTTATCAAAGCCTTTTACAGAAAGCATTACAGCGGAACATCTTTATCAGCTTTGATCCTAATTACCGCCATCTTCTTTTCAAAAATAATATTCAGGCGTTTATTGATCAGTCATGGAACTTTTTAACTGCCTGTCATTTTTTTAAACTGAGTGATGAGGAAGCGATGCTGATCACGGGTTGTTTAACCGTAGCGGATGCGGCAACCGCATTACTGGAGAAAACAAATGCCGTGTTCACTATCACATTGGGCAAAGAAGGCACCTTATTTGGTTTCGATCATACAACAGTGGTCATTCCAAGCATTCCCGTAAAATCCATTGATACCACGGGTGCGGGCGATGCATTTGTTGGCGCTTTGTTATACCAGTTGATAGATAAAGGCCTTTCGGCGATCAATGCATTATCAGCAAATGAATGGGCGCGCATCGTAGCCAATGCCAACAAAGCCGGCGCCAGAACCTGCGAATACCTGGGCGCAATGGAAGCGTTCAAACATTTGAACAACCGGATCTTTTAATAAGAAGTGCATTACTTTTTTTTACGCACAGGCGCTAAGAGGCAAAGACGCAAAGACAAAACCTACTTTGCGCCTTATAAACTTTGCGCCTTTGCGTGAAACAAGCATTCATCTCAACAACACAACCGCTCCATGTTTTTCTATCAATTTATTATCAACCGTCATTCCTTTTACGATCCACACATAGGTTCCGGTTTGCGCGGGTTGTGCATTTACTCTTCCATCCCATCCTTTATTCGATTCAGTGGAGCGGAAAACAATTTTGCCCCATCTGTCATATATTTCAAATGAATAAAATTCTTTGATGCCCACCGGTATCGGCCGGAAGATATCATTCAATCCATCGCCATTCGGTGTAAATGCATTCGGTACCAAAATATCATACCCCGTTTTTAAAACACGCACATGCAATGAATCGTATTCTGTGCAGCCTTCATCATCACTTACTTTCACATAGTATTCCATATCGGTATTTAAAACAGCTTTGGGATTTGAAATGTTCGGATCACTTAATCCTGCTGCTGGCGTCCAAACATAATTTATTGCACCGCCTGCGTTTAGTTGTAATGATTGTCCTGCGGTAATCGTTGTGTCATTTCCTGCATTTGCTTTAAACTTATGGATCACATTAATGATCACTCTTTTGTCAACGGGTTTCGTACAGCCTGTTGTATCTGTTGCTTCCACATGAAATGCCGTGCTGATAAGTGGCGCTATCACAGGATCCAGTGAATTTACATCTGAAACCTGTGTGGCCGGTGTCCATGTATATCTATCTGCATTTCCTCTTACATGTATGCTGATCGCTTTTCCTGCACACATAGTTGTATCGCCATATACTCTTATGTTGGGATAATCGAATATCCTTACCTGCATACTATCTGTTGCTCTGCAGCTGCCGAGGGTTGCCGTAATAAAATACCATGCATTTGATAAAGGATGTGCAAAAATATCTGCGCTGTCTTTGGGAGATACGATATTATTTCCTGCCCATTGATATGCATTTGCACCATTGCTGAATGCAAACAGATGCGCTGTATCTGCAACACATATATCCATCTGTCGTTGCGGCAAAGAGATCTGTACACTTTTTAATGACCGTATCAATACCGAATCATCCGCTGCGCATCCCGGGCCTGCATCAACATGTGCAACATAGCGCGTATCAACATCAGGGTTTACCCACGGTGAAAATGAATGCGGGTTACTGATGTGATAATTGGGTTCCCAGGTTATTTTGCCGATGCTGTTGGCAAATATTTGTATGGAATCAGCTGCGCAGATCAATGTATCGTTACTTAGTTTTAGTAATAATATGTCTAATAAACTCACACGCGCCTTAACAGTATCGATACATTGATCTGCGCAGCTGATTCCATACAAATATTTGCCAACGATATAGTTCACGAGGTAATCTCCGCGACTGCTGTATTGGTAAATTGGATTTTGAAGTGTGGATGTATCATTGATCTCATTAAAATAATCGCCAAAATCCCAGTTCCATGAATTGATGGTTCCATATTTTGTTTTGGTAGTATCAGTAAACTCTACCGGAACGCTTGCACAGGCCTGTTTAAAAATAAAACCCGGTTTAAAACCAGGATATACACGTACGCTGGAAGTAGCAGTATCATGACATTCGCTGTTATCGCCCAATCCGCTGATCACTAATTTTATTTTATAGATGCCTGTATCCGGAAAAGTAAAAACAGGTTTTTCTAATGCAGAAGTATCATCGGTTTTTCCGGGCACGCCAAAATCCCAGTGATAAGCCACCGGCATTGTTGATACAAATTGATTCTGAAAATTAAATGTGAAATCTTTACACTTGATATATTCTTTCGGCAATTGCGCCTGCGCCTGCAAACATGGCGTAATGAAGAACAACTGGTTCCGTTGGTGCTGATTAATGAGTTTTCCGTTTCTGTATTCGGATACACAGATATTGATCATGAACACACCTGTTTCCAAACCCACACCGCTGAGTATTCCTGTGTTCTTATCGAGAGTTACATTCTCACCCATCTGGTGTTCGGGATCGTATAAGGGATCTTTTTTAAACACGGGCATATATGGCGGCTTGACCGGAAAGGCAACCTGGGAGGAATCGGTAACTTCTACATCACACATTTCATAAATGATCTTGTCTGCATCCGGATCTTTCTGCGAAAAATCATAAGAGAAACTCGTATTGCCACAAACCACTACCTGTTGCGGGTAATTATATAACGGCGATGAGTTATACTGGTTACCCATTTTTTTTGTTCCGGGAATGATGGTGGTGTATACTGCTTCCGTATGCATCAGCGGCATCAGGTTATCTATATCCGGCCGGTAACTATAGATCAGATTATCGCCCGGTGTATTCACGTATGACAACAGGGAACTGGTCACAATATAATCTCCTTCAATAATGGGCAGTTCAACCACAGCCCGTATGCGCCCTGTAGAAAAACAATAACTCTCGCGGTAACTGATGCATTTATTTTCGGGTGTATAATTAAGTGATACCACAGAATCAAGCTTTGTGGTTTCTGTAAAAATGGGGCCCGAACCGGGAGTAGGATCCCAGAAAACAAAATAAGCAGCGCCGGGATATCTGTCGCCACGTTTTGCGCTCTTACAATTAGCCGACATGTATAAAGACACTTCGTATTTAGCTGTATTCGGTTTAACGCCAGGCCCCAGGTATTTATAGCAAAGCTCTCCGCCCGATACTGCAAATGCAGTTACGGGAAGCAAAGGCAACAGCCATAATATCAGCAGCCAATTTTTTCTCATGCGTTAACGGGAATGCGGTCTTCATAGGTATCTAAATATACTTAATAATCTGCAGCGGAAGAAAGAGAAAACTCACTGCTTATCGGTGCCATGGGTGCAGCAAACGGTCGAGTGTATATTTTCCCTTTGCTGTGACGAGCATACCATCGCCGATCGTTTTCCAGATGATATTAAAAAAAGTGCGGCCGCCGTCTGCATTATCAGTTACAATATGTTTAATGCGTGTTTCATTGTTTCCGGAAGGGTTTGATTTCTTCAGCACTAAATTATTTGCAAGAAAAGAAAGTAATCCACGGTCTTTTATATCGCCTTCACCGTTCTTCCGAAGGAACTCTATTTCCAGGTCGTGGTAAACAAACATGATCGTACCTTCTGCTTTTGTATTCGACCCGGTAATACTCGCATCAAGTTTATCAACCGCCCCGTTCTTTATTGTAAAAAGGCCCAGCGCTTCTGCAGTGGGGTTGGCAACTTTTCCATCCATATTACCGAGTGTTGCATTGGCAGTAAAATCGCCTTTATCAGCCCGGTGCATGTCGAACGTAAAATCTGCTTTTAATAAACCTGCATTCATCAATCTTGATCTTGTATTTACTTTTATCACAGGCGAATGCGCGATCAGTTCCGGCATATTAGAGAAATGATAGATCTCGCCTTCTACATCCGTAAACGTTACACTGCCCGATTTGCCGGATGCCGGATTGAATTCTGCATAAGTCACCTCAAAACCGTTAATGGTTATTTTAGGGAATGAGATAGGAAGAGAAAGTTTCATTAATAACTGCGATGGATAAGTTCCCTCTTTTCTATTTGGCCCTTTGGGAAGCCGCAGGTCTTCATATACTTCCAAATGGCCCCCCTGTATTTTCATTTCATTGCCATACAACCCATCGCCTGCCAGCAGGTTCCACCAATGTGTATTTTTGATGGATATTTTTTTTACCAGCAGATCATAACGATCCTTCAGGTATGGAAGCTTTTTGCTGAATTCATCTTTTGTACCCAATGGTTTCAGCCTGATATTAAACGCTGAAAGACTGTCCTGTTGCGGCTTTATGGCAACAGAGTCGACCGAAAAATTATATAATTTATCATTTGTCCGGAATGAATAACCTTTTAAAAAGATCACCGCATCGCGTGCAAATAAAAAGCGCGTTGTATCGTTTTGTGTGGTTGAATCGATCCGTATATCTGTAAAAGAGGCAGAAAGGTTTTTAAATACAGATAGTTTATTTTTCTTATCCGCGTTCTGGATCGTGAGGTGCATGTTCTGTAAAAGAAGATCCTCAATGCGCCATGATTTTTTGGCCGGTACGATTTTCGAATACAGGTTGCCTGTGTCTTTGTTATTCGATGCGCTTGTTTTATGAAATACTTTTACATCAGCCGAGTCGAGTACGATGTGATTGATATCGATATTATTTCCCTGGATCAGATCCAATGGCGATAACCCACGTATGGATAAATTTTTAAGCGAAATGGTATAAATATTATCCGGGAGTTGTTTCAGTTTGTCCAGTTCAATGGCACGCAATGAATCCGGTGTGAGTAAAACATTTTCAGCGGTCACAGAAAAATTGGTGATGTCGATCTCCACATTTTCCATATCGAGGTTATATAAACCGTTGGATGCTTTCTTAACCAGCTCGGCGAGTTTTCTTTTTATCTGCGGTTCAAAATCTCTGCTCTTGCGTACATGCAGGTACAGGTAGGATGCGGTACATACCACGGCAACTACGATCAGTATGATCCATTTACGCTTCATACTGTTAGCTACTTTTTGGAAGTGAGATTGGTTTTACGTTTTTCTAATTTCTGAACAGATCTTTTAGAAGGCGATTCAACATCTCCTTTTTGATTTGATTCAGCGGTAAAAGAGCCTTGTGGCTGTGCAGGATTTTTTTCGTTGTACCCTTTCTTCGGATCGTTTGATAGGCCGTTATTTCCGGCACTTTGCTTGGCTTGTTGCATTGTCTTCTTTTATAGATAGAAGCAAAATACTGTGCCAGTAAAACCTGTCTCCGCAAGCCTTTCAATAGATGTAAATAAAAAATCAGAAAAGAGTTGGGGAAAAGATTGCACAAGAACGCAGCCTTATAAGGATCCGCCTTCTATCAACAATGAATCGATAAACACTTCCTGCATCGTTGTGTTTCCATTTAAACATGACAGCATTTGCATGAATGCGCGTTTGCCCAGTTTATAACCGCTGGTTTCCACATGTGTTATTTTGGGGTCATACAAAGTTGGCAGCAAGCCATTGCTGATGCTGATCACCGATATGTCATCGGGGATGCGTAATTTTTTTTCGTGAATGGCATACATCACGCCGATCAGTATCAGGTCGCCCATACAAAAGATTACATCGGGGCGGCCGGGGCGGTTCAATGCCGCAAGCGTTTCTGCTTTTGCTGTTGCCGATTGTTCGGGAAATGAAATATCTATTTTTGTTTGCGGGGATAATTCAACAAATGTTTCCTTAAATGATTCCAGTCTTTTCTGCGTGATACTGAGATGCGGGTGGCCGAACAATGCCAGCACATGTTTTTTATTTTTTTTAATGATCGCTTCAGCGGCCATACGTGCCGTTTCAGCATCTGCCAGGCAAACTTTGTTACAGGTTTCATTTACGGGAACCCTGTCGAAAAATATGACCGGCGCTTTTAATTCATTAAGTTTAAAAAAGGGAGTGATATCCTCCGTAGCGATAGAGATCGAGGCAAACAAACCCGCCACCATGTTTTTTCTGAAAAGGTTGAGGTTGTTCTTTTCAATACTCATATCATCGCGCGACTGCATGATCAATACAGAGTAACCATGCAGCCTTGCATCTTCTTCCACCGCGGCAATAAAAGAATCGTAAAAAAAATTGTTGATCGTGGGAACCAGTATCCCCAAAACATTATTGTGTTTGGTGCGCAGTTGTACGGCATAGCTGTTGGGTTCATATTCCATGGCTGTTGCCAGTTCCTTAACACGCAGTTTTGTTTTCTCAGAAATATCAGGATGGTCTTTCAATGCACGTGAAACCGTTGAGATACTCAGGCCCAATACTTCTGATAATTTTTTAAGCGTACTCTGTTGTATCATGCATTGGATAATTAACTGTGCGGTTGTTTAAGTCTGTAATATACACTTTTGAAAAAAACAGTTTGTATTTTATCTTTCTTATATGCAAAAAAGAACCCCCTCAGTAAAAACGGAAGGGGTGTTCAATAAACTGCCATTTATTGGAACTTGAAATGGTTTAACGGTTATGGATTTTATCTAACGGTTGTTCGTTTTGAATCATACCGGTTTCAACAAAATTGCAGTTTTAATGGAACCATCAAAGTGGTCATGTATTTTTCACACAGTTAAAATTATCCACAACACATTTATAATTTTACCCTGAATGAAACATAAAAGGTTCTTCCGCTTGATGGCGTAAAAAAAAACCTCTCTGCAGAAACAGAGAGGCGTCCAATAAACTGCCATTTATGTAAGCTTATAAAAAGTTTAGTCAGCTCCGTCTGTTTTTGCTCTTGCTACTGCATATGCACCAACTTTCTGGCCGGTTGTTAACCCGATACCGCAATCGCTCCGGTAATGAATGCCGCCGTACATGCGCGACATAGATGCTTCGTTAGCCATGTCTGTATAAGCGCTTGCCCTTTCCGGAATAATATATCCGAGAATTGTTGCCGCCGCTCCGCTGAATGTTGAATGGCCCGATATATAAGCTGGAAAATTCGGAATGCCTGTCAATGTTTTGATAGCAGTGTTCATCTGCGTAGGGCGCGGGTTAAAATAAAAATACTTCGTGTTCCAGCATACGATAGCAGCATCCATCAATGACATATTCAGCAGCGCCATATCACGCGCCCATCTTACTTCACTGAAATTCTTTGTAATAAAATCTTCAGCAGCGATCGCATTCCAGTGGCCGGGTGGTGTGTAAGTTGCCACACCATCGGCCCAGAACTGTACGATGCGTGTATGTTCACGCGTTGGGTTCTTTACAAGATCGGCTATCTCTGCTGTTTCTGTTTTCATCTGATCGCTCGATGTCGATGGCGGCGGCCCGGGTCTTAATGTAGCCGTTATCGTTGGATCAAATAAAAACGGCGTTACATTTCCAAACAACGGTAACATCGGCGGCCTGCGCGGGCTCTCAAGGCTGAACCATGGTGTTTCGCCTCTTGCCACGGCAACCGTTTCAAAATTTGACCAGTCTGTCTGCGTACCTGCCGCAGCGCCTGCTTTATCAGCCCTTGCACGCGTGGTGAATTTTTGCGCCACCAATCTTCCGAGCGCTTCACCTGCTTCAATATCGCTGCGGGTGGCAGACCCTGCCGTTATTTTTGCCAATTCTTCTTCATCGGCTTTTTGCTGGATGAATGCGATCTCATCAGGAAATAACAGCTTCATCATTTCTGCTGTTACGCCTGCAAGAACAGCATCTTCTGAAGGATAAGAAGGCAGATCGGTTGCACCAAGCCGCGCAGTAATGGTTGGATCTGTTTTATAAGGCGCGGGCCTGTTGTATAATTTTTTATAGTACCATGCCGCCACCAATGCATCATATTGTGCAGCGCTTACATAAGCATATGCTCTTGCTGCATACGGTGGATTGGCAAACGGAAACAAAGGATACGCGAACGGATTGTTCGCATTGGGAAATGGGTATGTTCCATCGGCATTCTGGTAAGGTGGAAGATTGTATTTGGCTACCAATTGACGCATCAGTTCATTCCATCTCAATACAGAGCCCGCACCCCAGTAGGATATCTTTGCCTGTTCATCATCACTGATATTTTGCTGTAACGATTTGATCTCATTTAATTCTGCAACATAGGCAGTTGAGTTTACAGCTGTTGGTGCCGCCACAGGAAAATCTGTAGGGCCCGTGAGTAAAATAGTTTTCCAGTTGCCTGCATCAAGATCAATCTTTGCAGGGTTGAGCGGCGGCAGGTTATCTGTGCGGCCTGTAATAGCTTTTGAACAGGAAAGCTGTAAAAAAATAATTCCTGTTGCCAATATTGCGGTTGAAAAAAATATCTTTTTCATATTATTTTTGATTTGAAGCGGGAACTGATTTTTTTTGCTTGTGTGAAAAATCAAGAATGTAAAAAATACCGCCGGTAAGGCTGTTGGCCTGACCAACATTTCTGCCTGCCAGCGTGGTTTCGCCGCCGCCGATCAGCGATAACCCACTGATAGCTTTCAGCGTATATTTTAAATTGATCCCGAGTGTTGATGCATTCATCCGGTTGCTTGCAAACGGCATATTGTTGCGCGTGATATCAAAACCTCCTAACGTGTACATTTGATTGTAGATGGCTTCTGCAATCAAACGCCCGCTGCGGTATCCTGCACGGATATTAAAAGACGATTGGTCAGGCATCTCTACTTCATTTGTGAGATGCAGTTCTGTTGTATAATAAGATGTGCGGTCAATTTTGATATTGCTTCGTACCACATAGGTTCCTGAAGCGGTTGCAAACAAATGGCCAGCCTGATAATCGGCCATCGCACGGAGCGAAAGATTTTTGCTGTGCATACCGATCGACATCGGAAGAAAATCAGGATTGTAATTCGTTACGGGAAATGAAAATCCGCCAATACCATACACGGATAACAATCCATTTCCTACATGTGTTTCAACAGGCATCCATTTTACCCAGAGAGAAAGATCCTGGAATCCTTTGTCTCCATGCAGTGTGCCTGCAGAAGCTTTTGTCTGCACATATGGCAACCCAACCAGCAGGTTCAGTTTTCCGGAAACACCATACGTTCCCATAAAGCCGGCCATGTTCATAGACACGTTACCGAGATTATCATTCGTTCTTTTCAGCGTGCCTTCCCAGTAATCGGTCCAATGGCTGCTGCTGTACATACCACCAATACAAAAATTATTTTTCGACATCATGATGGCATCGATGTCTGTTTGTGCAGTTACTGATACATGGGCAATACATAGCATGCCCATGACCAGCAACCACCTGCATGGTTGTGCCAATAAAGTTTTCATTGAATTTTTTGTTTAGCCCCTGAAAAAATATTGATTTCTCTTCCCTTAAAACCTGAAAGACAAACCGATGTTAACTGCATAGTCTGCAAAGGCAGCATCACCCTGTGTGTATTTGCCGGTGAGTGCCGTAGTTATTTTATCAGGAATGCTCTGTGTACGGTTGCGCGTTATAGCGATCGGTACAAAAGCATATACATTTAATTTTTTGAAAGCATAGGTAACACCAGGCTCACCGGAAATAATATAACCGGGGCGCCTGAAACCACCGCTGCCGCCGATCAGGTCATGCACAGGTAAACATTCGTTACGCAGGCCTGCCGAGAAAGTAAATTTATCAACAAGAAAATTTACACCGCCTCTTAACATCAGCTGATCAGGAACACTCATCACATCACTGCCGTTTGCGATCGTTGCTGCAGAAGGTGTAGCACCGCGTGTGGCAGAAGTTCCGTTCACTTCTGTTGGGTTAATGAGGTAATAAAAATTTTCATACAATCCTATATTGCGGGCAATATTATAAAAACTGTTTACTTCTATCGTAATTCCTGTACCGCCATCACCTAACTGGATAGACTGATCAACGGGTCCGAGTGTATATACATTTGGTGTAGCTGTATAAAAATGATCCAGTACATTATAATTGCCGGTAGCAAGTTTAAGGCCCAATCCCAGCTGCACATTTACTTTACGGTTCTTAACAGGATCCAATAACCAGTAGTAGCCGGTTAAACGGATATCGCCCAAACCAAAAGAAGCAGTTGTATGTCTTTCTTTACCACCATGCTCATATAAGGAAGAGCGTGTGTTTGACTCGATCGGAACATCTATTGCAACGGACCAGCGGTCGTTGAGGATACGGGTTATGGCAACATCCATTGTATAAGAATGGTTGATCACTTCTGTACCGAGATCCTGTCTTTGTTTTTGTTCTTCTTCCCCGATAAAATGTTTATAGGAATGGAAGTAACGATTGTTCATATTAAAGATCCAGCGGCTGGCTGTAGAATCAGCATGTGCATGATCCATCGTACACATACCGCCAACACTGCGGATGGCCACACAACCCTGTGAATTTGCATTCACTGAAATAGAGGCTGCTAAAATGAGGATGATTATAATTTTTTTCATGACAAGTTTCTTAAAGAGTTAATAATGGTTTGGTTTTGAAAAAGTCTATTTCTTTTTCATTTGTATGCGGTTGGCAACAAGTTGCCCGACCAGTTTTCCGCATTCGGTACTTACGATACATGAATTGTGAAAATGTATTCCGCCATAAAATCTCGCCCAGTTATTTTCCTGCGCTGCTGCGCGGAAAGATCTGAATGAGCGGTTCTTAATACCAAACTCCAGTTCGGTTGAATCGGTATATTGAAAATTATCGCCAAATACACTGGTAAGCGCTTCTGCGGCTGATGATGAAATGGTTGAGTGTCCGCAGGTATATTCAGGGAATGCCGGTGTTTGTAAATACGGGCGCCAGTTTGGATCAAAGTATTTATTGATCACTGTTTCCGGCCTTACCGTATTGTAGGTATATTTTACTTTCCAGCATTCGATAAATGCATCGAACAATGCAATGCTTGTTACGGCAAATGCATACACAGTAGTTGCATAGTCTGCTTTCGCTTTTTTTGCCGCAATGCCTACTACGCTCATCCAGTGGCCCGATGGTGAGAATTTTTTACTGCCGAACATAACATGCCCCGTTACATTCATTTTAAAAGGATTGTCATCCCAGAATTCTGCAATATGTTTTTGTTCGTCTGTTAAACTGTCGCCTGCATTTTTAATGGCCATCACTTCCTGGTAATATTTACTGTTCTTATCAGTGATATTATATGTTGGCGGCGGCGGTGGTGCAAATACACCGGCGCTATCGATCGCCATTGTCCTGATCTCCATCCAGTGCGGCTCTGCAGCCGATGCGTACATGGGTGGTGTGGGTATCCATCTTCCCGGAATATCTTTCACCGTATATTTTTCAGCGCCGCGTGTTTCGAGATACTTATCTTTTTTGCTCCAGCGGATAATAGAAATACCCACACTATCTGCCAATAGTTGTGATGCTTTTTCTACATCATCCGACATGCCTTTATCTCTTGCGATCTGTAAAATACTGTCTTTATATTCTTTCATGCTTCCTTCGGGAAAAGTAACCGCTTCGCCCACTTTCATGTATGCGAGTAATGCAGCAAGTTCTATATCCGCATTTTTATCTGTTGGTGGCAATGATATTTTTTTCAATCCATGCAATTGTCCAACAAGCGACTTGTATTGATCCGGATGTGCCGATGCAATAATTTCATATGCGGCAATAGCAGCATAACTATAGTTACGTGCAGCAACCATGGGAGGAAAAT
>Ga0206949_1207_pt1 | contig 19574 bp, 15 predicted proteins | sample Alteio_BWOrgHeat_40_FD_153240 | JGI IMG/M metagenome (GOLD analysis project Ga0206949, IMG submission 153240) | Enriched cells from forest soil in Barre Woods Harvard Forest LTER site, Petersham, Massachusetts, United States -... | ecosystem: Environmental > Terrestrial > Soil > Temperate forest >...
TTGGCAATTCACGCAGCATATTCCAAAGCTTTATTGAAATGGGGCTCGACTTTACTTTTGTTGATGTTACTTCGGTTGAAAACGTAAAGGCAGCTATTAAAGATAACACCCGCATGGTTTTTCTGGAAACCATTGCCAACCCTGCTACACAGGTAGCTGACATGGTAAAAATTGGAGACCTGTGCCAAGAAAAAGGCTTTTTGTATATTGTGGATAACACCATGACCTCGCCCTATTTATTTCAGCCCATTGATGTAAAGGCTACCCATAGCATGAACTCGTTAACCAAATACATTGGCGGTCATGGCAATGCGCTGGGTGGTAGTATTACCGATACCGGCTTGTACGATTATGCCAATTACCCTAACATTTATGATGTATATAAAAAAGGCGATTCGAAAAACTGGGGTATGTCGCAACTGCGAAAAAAAGGTTTGAGGGATGCCGGTGGTACATTAGCCCCCGAAGCCGCGCACAGCCTTTCAGTAGGTTCGGAAACGCTTGCCTTACGCATGGAGCGTTCGACGGATAATGCTATGGCGCTGGCTAACTTTTTCGAAGCTCATCCGCTTATTAAAAAAGTATACTACCCAGGTATTGCATCGCACCCGCAGCATGAACTGTCAGGCAAACTGTTTAAAAAATACGGCAGCCTGATGAGCATCGAACTTGATGAAAGCGTAGACTGGGTTAAATTTTTAAACAAACTGCAACTGGTAGTAAAATCAAGCAACCTTGGCGATACCCGCACCCTTGCCATCCCGGTAGCGCAAACCATCTTCAGCGAACTTGGCCCCGAAAAACGTGCCGAAATGGGAATATCTGATTTTATGATACGCCTGTCGATAGGTATTGAGGATATTGAAGATCTGCTGGCAGATTTTGGAGCGGCGTTGGAAAATTAAGATCTCGTACCGTTCTTGTTACGAATACTCAAGTAGTACTAATAACAGGAACGATATTACTTTTTCTTTTTTTTGAGCGCATCAACATCTCCTAAATCCTTAGCCCTGCCTGTTGCCAATTTGTTTGCTATAAAATCAGAGATATTTATAAATGAAATATCCAGGTTTTCGTGCTGACCAATGATTTTCCCTTTATAGGCATCATCAAAATCAACACCTGATATAGAATTTAAAATATCTATCCTTAATGGTGGATATCCTAATTGAGTAACATAGTTTTCTTTTAGGAAATCCTCTTTTTCAAGTCCCAACGAATCAAAGCCAAAATCCTTAAGTACAATCACCATTTTTTCGGCATTTTCAAAACTTGGCTTGATCCAAATATCCAAATCCCCTGTATGCCTGGGTCTGCCATGAAAAGCTAAAGCGTGTGCGCCAACAACCATGTATTCAACCTTGTGAAGATTTAATAGTTCAATAAAGTCGATAAAGTCATCTTCAAAAATCATTGGGTTCTTGTAGTTACAACTTTAGTCATCTTTTCGGGGAAAGATCCATTTAACCAGGTATAATAGTTCTTCCTTAGTCGTGCCACTTCCTCTAATCTTTCCAACACGCTTCTCGACTGCCAAAAGAGTACATCTAAAGCATCTTCATCTTCCATTTTAACATGGTTAACCACCTTAGCTATTTTCCTGTTCATACTACAAATATATTGAAATAGGGCTTATAATCCCTATTTCAATATAGCCAATAAAAAAGGAATTTGAAAATCAAATTCTGACTTAAGATTACCTACCCTCTCGTATCGTTCCCATTATAAATGCTCAAATAGCTTTCATAGCGCGATAGTTCAATTTCACCACTTTCTACCGCTTTAAGTACGGCGCAGCCTGGTTCGTTAATATGGCGGCAATTGCTGAAACGGCAATCGTGCATGCGGTCGCGCATTTCGGGGAAGAAGTGGCTCAATACTTCTTTTTCTATATCGATAACGCCCAGCTCGCGTATGCCAGGGGTGTCGATGATGAAACCGCCCTCGGGTAATTCAAATGCCTCGGCAAAGGTGGTGGTGTGCATGCCTTTATCGCTCCAGTCGGAAATTTGATGCGTGCGTAGTTCAAGGTCGGGTAATAAGCGGTTTATCAGACTTGATTTTCCCACACCTGAATGTCCTGAAAATAAAGTCACCTTATCCTTTAACAAGGCTTTAACCATATCGATATTGGTGCCCTCAAGTGCCGATACTTCGTAGCAGGGGTAACCTATCTTTTCATATATCGCTTTATAATATGCTAAAATCTCCAAACCTTCATCGCTAAACAAATCGAGTTTATTGAATACGAGGCAAGCAGGTATATCATAAGCTTCGGCAGTAACTAAAAAACGATCTATAAAACCCAAAGAAGTACGCGGCGATGCCAGTGTAACTACTAACAATGCCTGGTCGAGGTTGGCGGCGATGATCTGTGCCTGTTTGCTCAGGTTGATGGATTTGCGAATGATATAATTTTTGCGCTGGTGCAGGTTGGTGATAACACCGGTGCCCTGTTCGGGTTCCATATCAAAATCAACCACATCGCCTACGGCAATAGGGTTGGTGGTTACTATGCCTTTGGTACGAAACTTACCTTTTATGCGGCAGTCTATTATCTGTCCGTCCGGGGTTTGCACCTGGTACCAGCTACCTGTTGATTTTGTTATTAATCCCTGCATTTTTTCGTGCCACAAAAGTAACAAATTTGGCTTCGCTATCGTTTAATTACCCATATTTAGATACCTTGAAACAACCTGACGATCGCTATGCATATTAAGAAGATCTTTCTGTTCATTACAACAGCCGCGGTAATTGCTATATCAGCCTGTACAAAGGATAGCAATGTTATCAATAACAACAATAATACTACCGGTAAAACAGATACCACATCAACCCCAACCAAAAAAACCGGCACTTACGTGTATGTTGCCGGGACCGTAACAAGCAGTCAGTCTGTTCCGGTTGCTACCTATTGGGCAAATGGCAAGGCCCATGCGCTTGCCGATTCATCTTCAGAATCATACGCCTACGCCATAGCAACAGCCGATACTAATGTATATATAGCCGGCATTGCCAATAATGCTGCAACTTATTGGAAAAACGGGGTGGCTACAACCCTCGCTAATGGCAGCATGGCCCTTGGCATAACTGTTAGCGGCAGCGATGTTTATGTGGCAGGCGTAAGCAGTTTAAATGGCACCAATGTAGCAACCTATTGGAAAAATGGTGTAGCGACCACGTTAACCGATGACCTTACGCCATCCGTAGCGGTAAGTATAGTAGTAAGCGGTGGCGATGTTTACGTGGCGGGTTATTTGGCAGCAGCAGGGAATATAAATACTGTATGTTACTGGAAGAACGGGGCTATTCAAAACGTATCTACTACATCAACCAGCACCTTTGGCGCTTCTTACTTTGGCACAATTGGTATGGTTGTTACCGGCAGCGACGTGTACATCACAGGTGCGGTTGAAAACACTGCTGACGACCATGTGATTGCTACTCTATGGAAAAATGGCACGCCAACTGCCCTTACAACCGACGGCGACCAAATTTCATCGGCGGCAACTGCCATTGCAGCGAGCGGCTCAACTGTTTACGTTGCAGGTTATGATGACAATGTGGCTACTTACTGGTCGGGAGGCACTATGCATAAGATAAGTAATGTTACCCAGCAATATATGGCAACTGGCCTAACAATTGATGGCAGTGATGTATATGTAGCAGGTAATGAAGGCTACAATACCACAAACGCCGTTTACTGGAAAAATGGCAACCTGGTAACCCTTTCCACCCGTAACTCAACTACCTGCGGTATTGGTATTGTGAAATATTAACGAACATTATTTTGGCCGTCCGTCCATGGGGTGCCCTTACGTGGCCGGTTATCTTATGTATAATTAATTCGCCATCGTTTTATTAAGCGATGCAATACATTCTTTCACCGCCTTATCCATTTTCGAGATGTAATCCCTGATCTGCGAACGCGAAACAACATAGGCCTGTGCAAAGGTCAGGTGCTTTTGCTCGTATATTTTAATTAGATATTCAGGATCACGCTGGTAGCCAACGTCATTAAGCACACCGCTTTTAGGCCTGAACTTTATACTATACATCTGGTACTTGTACCAACCATCCTTACAGGTTATCTGAACGGTAATAGCAGCTTCATAATCAATATTTATCATGCCGGGTTTCACTTTATATTCCAACAAACCACGACCATAAATGCTGTTCAGCGTGTCTTTTTCAGGAAGGCGATGAAAGAAATAGCTGATATACCAATTTTGGGCGATGCTGTCCAGTACATGTTTACTACGTCCTTTCACTACCAGGCTATCGGTATACAATATCCGCCCATTAGTTAATGTAGGAACGTTGGTTACCATAGTATCTTTCGGGCTTTGCGCGAAGGATATTTTTGCGAATAACAGCAGCGACAGGATTAGGATAAGCCGTTTCATACTAATTGTAATTATAGTTCAAAATAGGCTTAATTTTGAAACAAGTTGAAAAAAAGAGCGCAAACGTTTGTTTATTCGAAAATTTACTGCTTAATTTACACCGTGTAACAAATACACACCGAAACATGAACTATAACGGCACCATTATTACAACAATTATTACCACCGGGTATAAACACGGAGGAAGATAATCGTATGGTGTAAAACATAAAAGAAACCCAAATGAGCGCCTTCCTCCGACAAAGAGGAAGGCGCTTTTTGTTTAATAACATATTAATGAAACCATCAGGAGCTACCATAAATAAACAATCGCTCCTGATAGCTTCATTACCATTAAAAGACAAATAACTTTAATGAACATTTTAAAATTCGGCGGTACTTCAGTAGGTTCAATAGCAAGTATCCAAACTTTACTCAACATCCTTAAAAACGAAAAAGGCGAAAAGCCTGTGGTTGTCCTCTCTGCCATGAGTGGCGTTACCAACCTGTTGGTTTCAATGGCTGAAGGTGCAGCACAGGGTGTGGATTTTGCACCATCACTGGCTGAACTGGAGAAACGCCATTTTGAAGCGGTAAAGGCTTTGTTGGATATTCAGCACCAAAATCCTGCTTTCACTAAGCTAAAGATCAACTTTAACCAGTTGGAAGAATTGCTGCAAGGCGTATTGACCTTGAAGGAACTCACCCCTAAAACCCGCGACCTGGTACTGAGCTTTGGCGAGCGCTGCTCGACAGTTATGATCAGCAAAATTGCGGCGCAGTATTTCCCCGAAGCTATTTTTGTGGATGCCTCGGAACTGATAAAAACTGATAGTTCGTTCGGTAATGCTAAAGTTAATATGGAACTGAGCGAGCAGTTGATCCGTGGTTTTTACAGCGAGAATAAAGACAAAATGCTTTTTGTTACCGGCTTTATTGCAGGTAACGATGCGGGTCAGATCACTACTTTAGGTCGTGGCGGGAGCGATTACACCGCGGCAATATTCGGCTCGGCACTGAACGCGAGCGAGATAGATATTTGGACCGACGTAAACGGCATGATGACCGCCGACCCGCGCATGGTGAAGAAAGCCTTCCCATTGCCGGAACTTACTTATACCGAAGCAATGGAACTATCCTACTTTGGTGCGAAGGTTATCTATCCACCTACCATGATACCGGCGTTTTTGAAGAAGATACCTATTGTGATCAAAAATACGTTCGAACCTGAGTTCCCCGGTACAGTGATACAGCACGATTGCAAGGCATCGCATTTACCTATAAAGGGTATCTCATCTATCAACAGCATCAGCATACTGAATTTGGAAGGTAGCGGCATGGTGGGTAAATCAGGTTTTAGCGGCAGGCTGTTTAGCTTGCTGGCGCGTGAGCAGATCAACATTATATTGATCACCCAATCATCATCAGAGCATAGCATCACCTTTGCGGTGCAACCTACGGATGCGCAACGTGCCAAAGCCTTAATTGAACAGGAATTTGAACTGGAACTATTAGCCAATAAACTGGAAAGCCCCGAAATAGAAGCTAACCTTGCAGTACTTGCCGTAGTTGGCGAGAATATGAAACAAACCCCCGGTGTATCGGGTAAGCTATTCCATGCATTAGGCAGAAACGGTGTGAACGTGCGCGCCATCGCCCAGGGTTCATCGGAGTATAATATCTCAGTTATTATCTCATCGCACGATCTGGCGAAGGCTTTGAACGCGGTGCATGATGCCTTCTTTATCCAACTAACCAAAACATTACACGCCTTTTGCCTGGGTACGGGTAACATTGGCAAAACGCTGTTCAGGCAATTGAATGGTCACAGCGACTTTTTGCAGAAAAACAACGGTATACAGGTAAAAATTGCAGGTATCAGCAATACCCGTAAAATGGTGTTCAATGCTGATGGTATTTCGTTGGATAGCTGGGAAGATGAGCTGCAAGCATCGGATGAGAAAGCCGATTTGCGCGAATTCATCACCCGCATGAAGAGCATGAACCTGCCCAACTGCGTGTTTATTGATAACACCGCCAGCCCTAAGCCCATCGAGTTTTACGAGGAAGCTTTTAAATCGAATATATCGGTGGTTACCTGCAATAAGATAGGTAACTCGGCTTCGTACAGTCAATACAAAACTTTCCGCGATACGGCAAGGTCGCATGGGGTCGATTTCTTTTACGAGACCAATGTGGGTGCAGGCTTGCCTATCATCCGTACCTTGAAGGATTTGATGAGCAGCGGCGACCGTGTGCAGCGCATTGAGGCGATTTTGTCGGGTACTATATCCTTTATCTTTAATAACTTTAAGGGTGATGCCAACTTTCACGATGTGGTGAAAATGGCGCAGGAGAAGGGCTATACCGAACCTGACCCGCGCGATGATTTGCGTGGTACCGACTTTATGCGCAAGATATTGATACTGGCGCGCGATGCCGGTTATGCTATGGAAGCTGCCGATGTGGAGATAGAAAGCATGCTGCCCAAAGCTTGTTTGGATGCACAAAGCGTTGACGATTTTTACGCCGCATTAAAAGCAGAAGATGCCTTTTTTGCCAACCTGAAGAATGAGGCGGAAAGCAGCGGCAAGGTATTGCGTTATATCGGCAAACTGGAAAATGGCAAGGCGGCTATCACCCTGCAAATGGTGGATGAGAGCCATCCGTTCTTTACGCTGTCGGGGAGTGATAATATTATTTCGTTTACTACCGACCGTTATAAAGAGCGACCTTTGGTAGTGAAAGGCCCTGGTGCAGGTGCCGAGGTTACTGCCGCCGGTGTATTTGCTGATTTGATAAATGTGGGAGCTAATTAGAACAGCCCCCTCTAAATCTCCCCCGGAAGGGGAGACTTAAAAAAGAATAACAATGGAAAATAAAGTTAAAGAAATAAAGTCACCAACAATAATTACTCCCCATTCGGTGGGTGGCCGTCCGTCTGTAGGGGTCTTTGCCCCAGCCACGGTGGCCAACGTGGTATGCGGGTTTGATGTGCTGGGTTTCGCGGTGAATGAACCGGGGGATGAGGTAATCATGCGCATGACTGGCAAACCCGGTATCAGCATTAGCAAAATTACGGGAGATAATGGCAGGTTACCGATTGATCCTGCTAAGAATACCGTTAGCGTAAGCGTGCAGCATTACCTAAAAAGCATCGACCGTTTGGATGTGGGGTTGGATATTGAGCTGCATAAAAAGATGCCTATCGGTAGTGGCTTGGGTTCCAGCTCGGCGAGTACGGTGGCGGGGTTGTTTGCTATTAAAACTTTGATGTGCGATGAAAGCGACGCGGCTAAGCTGTTGCCCTTTGCCATGAAGGGCGAGGAAATGGCTTGTGGTCATGGTCATGCGGATAATGTGGCGCCTGCGCTGTTGGGTGGCTTTGTGCTGATACGCAGTTATGAGCCGTTGGATGTTGTCCGTCTGCCGCACCCTGCCGGGTTGTATTGCGCCATTGTGTTCCCCGATGTGGATGTGCCTACGCGTGAGGCAAGGCAGATCATCCGCAATAAAATACTGATGAAGGATGCCGTTACCCAATGGGGCAACATTGCCGGTTTGGTAAGCGGTTTGTTTATGCAGGATATTGACCTGATAGGCAGAAGCATGCAGGATATTTTGGTTGAACCCGTACGCAGCATGCTCATCCCCGACTTTTACAAGATGCGCGAGATGGCTATGGAAATGGGCGCGGTAAGCTTCGGCATATCGGGTTCAGGGCCGTCGGTTTTTGCGTTTACGAGGGATGAGGAAACGGCGAAGCTGATCACGGCTAAGTTGCAGAAGCATTTAACGGGGATAGGTATCGGGTCGAATACTTATGTGTCGACGATTAATGATAGGGGGCCGAGGGTTTTGTGATTTGCAGATGTGCGGATATGCAGATGTGCAGATGTGCTTCACCCGCGCGTCATTGCGAGGAATGAGCAGGGTGGTGTGAGCGGAATGACGTGGCAATCCCAAACTGTGCAGGACGGCTCTGCTAATCGGGGATTGCCACGCTATCGCTCGCAATGACGTAGCTTTATTAAACCCGGTTGCAGCGGATACCTGCCCGTGGCTAAGGCCTCGAGCAGTATGAGCGGAAAACGGGGCTACCGTAAATAGCAGCACAAGCCCTGGTTTTCAAAAAGCCCCACCCAAACCCTTCCCAGTAGGGAGGGCTTTAAAAAAAATATGAAGATTGAATATTAACTAAATAAAATTGCTTCTAAAAAGTCTCCCCTACCGGGGGAGATTTAGAGGGGGCTGATAGCTAAAATGAAATTCTACAGTACCAACAACACCACTACGCGCACATCGTTTAAGGATGCGGTTTTTAATAGTATGCCGCAGGATAAGGGCCTTTACATGCCGGTGGAAATTCCGCGGTTGAGCGATAAGTTTTTGAGTCATTTGGATGGCTATACTTTGCCCGAGATAGCCTTTAACGTGGCGCAGAATTTATTGGGCGATGATATCCCTGCCGATGACCTGCGCGCTATTATATACGATGCCATTAACTTTTACGCGCCTATTGTGCCGCTTGAGGATGACGTGTTTGTGCTGGAGCTTTTTCATGGGCCGTCGCTGGCGTTTAAGGATTTTGGGGAGCGGTTTATGAGCAGGGTGATGAGCTATTTTTTGCAGGAAGGCGAAAAGCAGCTCGACGTGTTGGTTGCCACATCGGGAGATACCGGCGGTGCCGTTGCCCTGGGCTTTTTGGGTGTGCCCAACACCCGCGTTACCATACTGTACCCCAAAGGCAAGGTGAGCGATATACAGGAACTGCAACTCACCACCAACGGCGGGAACATCCGCGCGCTGGAGATTGCCGGTACGTTCGACGATTGCCAGGCTTTGGTGAAACAGGCTTTTACCGATAAGGAGCTGAACGAAAAGTTCCGCCTTACCTCGGCAAACTCCATTAACATTGCGCGACTCATCCCCCAAACTTTTTACTACTTTAACGCCTATGCCCAGCTGCTTAAACGCGGTAAGAGCAAGGTGATTTTCAGCGTGCCGAGCGGTAACTTTGGCAACATTGGCGCGGGTTTACTGGCGTGGAAGATGGGTCTGCCGGTGGAGCAGTTCATAGCCGCTACCAATGCTAACGATACCGTGCCCGAGTTTTTAAAGAGCGGCGTGTATGCGCCCAAGCCGTCGGTAGCTACGCTGAGCAACGCTATGGATGTGGGTAACCCCAGCAATTGGGTGCGCATTGCCGACATGTTTAAAGGCGATATGAACCAGCTGAAAAGCCTCATCACCGGGTACAGTTACGACGATGCCGAAACCCTTGCCGCCATTAAAAAGGTGGATGCCGAATACAACTACATCGTATGCCCGCACACCGCCATCGCCTGGCAGGCCCTGAAGGATTACCAAAAGGCGCATAAAGACAGCGATGCCACCGGCATATTCCTCTCCACCGCGCACCCCTGCAAGTTCCCCGATGTATTTCCCGATGCTATTGCCGAAAAGATAGTCGTGCCCCGGCAAGTGCAGGAGCTGGAAGATAAACCGAAGCAGTCGGTAATATTGGGGAAAGGGTTTGAGGAGTTTAAGGGGTGGTTGCTGGCGAATGGGTGATTGTCTGAATCAGAATTTTGAATTTTATGTTTTGTTCTTTTAAGGTATTCAAGAAGGCTACGCCGTTTGCAGAATTTTAAAAATTTCAGAATTCTGCTAATTCTTTAATTCTGTAAATTCTGATTCTGACAGTTTGTAAACCAAAGTCAGTGCAAGTAACAACCGATAGTCCCGCTATACGCTTATACTGCACGAGGGCCTGTCACACTGAGCCCCGTCGAAGTGCAGGTATACGCTGCTATCGGGTTTAGGGAATGGTTGGCCGTCCGTCACAGGGGGGCTGGTGTGGTGGACGTAGGGTGGATAGGGGGATGAGTAGGAAAGCACGAGTACACTGCGCTTTTGGCTTCGCTACACAGACGCGCTATAGTGGGACTATTATATATAGCCTTAACCTAAATCAAAGCTATTTTCTTTTTTCAAAAAACTTTAAAGTAACTTTAAACGTACACACCAAAATAGCGTCTAACATGTGTAATCTATAAATAATATTTTATAGGTAAAATGCTTGAACTGTAAAATAATGTTTATAATTGCAATTATATATTGCATTACAGCTATATCGCAGCAACTAAATGGCACAACCACGCTATACACATATTGCTAAAATGTATGGTTTCCCATGTTATTTTAATGATGAAACCATGGAAGTAAAAGGCACCAACTTAATAAATGATTTAATGATTGGACTTTTTATTCGTATTGAACAGATAAAACCAATCAATGATAATTTTGTAGTACAAGTAGGAGAACCTATTTCTTCTACTCATAAAATAAACAGGGTAAAATAAAAAAGGGAGCGACTGGTAATCGCTCCCCCACGGTTAACTCACTTTAACCCAAAAACGGTAAAAACCGCCTTTTGGGTGGTAAATACGCTTACCATTTCTGGTAATGAATCGCGTAAATACCAGGTGATACTCGTGTCCATTCTCGAACTTCACATTCTCGGACATTTGGCCTCCTTTGTTTTACCCTGTTTATATATAAAGGTCAGGACTACCTTTTTTCGAAACTTTTCGAAAAATTCTTAACGTTTTGTGATTTTTCATATCCTGTTAAGTTTTAGTTAGAGGTCAACACCTTGAAAGAACAATTCTAAGAACGTTGGCTAAAGTAATTAAATATTTACTTTCTGACAAACTACTTACCTTGGTGTGAACAAGTTATGACAATATTAACATGCTTTTTGCCATTATATAACTATTAGTTGCAATTATGCGTATCAAATATTAACTTTGATTATAAGAAAAAAGGGGGAGCCTGGAATCGAACCAGAATCTGAGACTTAGTAGGAACCTATTCTATCCGTTAAACTACTCCCCCCATATCTTAAAACAGAAACTTCAAACCGCCTTGCACCAATGCCTCGAAAACATATGCAAGGCGGTTTTTATTTATCACAATAGACTTAAATAATCTTCTTCTTTAATCATATACTTATACTTCTTTCCGATTTTTTTAATTTTCAATTTGTTGGCTCTACCTAATCCAGATGCTATATCTGTAAACCTTGTTTTTAAATATTCCAACTTTTCCGTTTGATCTATGCTGAAGATATATTCGGCAGCTTCATGTGCAAAAGCTCCATTTTTTTCAGCTAACGCATATATGAGTTTTTCAATCAATGGTAAATCACTTTCATATTCATTAGGAACTTCTATTTCGTAATCTTCGTAAAAGTTCCTTTTAGGAATAGCTTTAGGACTATTAAGTGCATTAGCTTCTATCGTATTTCCATAATAAATAAAGAATTTGTTCGATGAAAGCTGCGTTATAGCTTCTATAGCCATATCTATGGCTTTCAGCTTCAATAAAGCAGTTTCCTTTTCTTTGTTAAGCTTGCTAAGCGTTTCCGAATAATCGAAATTCTCCATTTTAATTATTTGCAGGCTAAGGTATTATTTTTTCCGACACAGACAAAACATAAAATAGAAACAACGCAATTAAGTTTTCCACATTTTTATGGTGTGCTGTTAGGAATGTATATCTTTTAAGGGAAGCCCTCCCACTTCCTTTCAATAAGTCTTGTTTTATCATAATCAATTTTTTCTTTGCCATATCTTTTTACGAGTACGTAATTTTATAATGTTACAATAGTCCTTGACTTAATTCTGAACAAAAATAAACAGAAGAAAACCTATAACCATTAATAAATTGGCATAATTAATGCAACTCGAAATTTTATTTGAGAAGTAGTTAAAATCTTGCATATTAGGCAATTACGACAATAATCTTATTTTTAACTGTTTGTTACAATCTTTGTAAAGATTATCGCATGAAAATCTCATTTTTCATATCTGAATAAGATATAGCCATTAAATTGTTTAATTAATCAACAAATTACTTTTACATAATATGGGTATAATCCCTGTCCGTCCATCCCCTTCCCCCTTACCCGACGGCCATACACGGCCACTTTTTTAAACTTTTTTCTTGATTAATAAATATTTTTCTTTATATTTGTAATGAACATATCCCCTCAAGCGCCTTTGCGCTAATCCTTTTTGGCCGGATTAAAATAATACTACTCGCCCCTTTGGACGGACAGCCAACCAGTAAAACTTGTGTTTACCAAGCGGTACTTGCCAACAAGGCAAGGATTGAAAGCCTATATATTATAGGTTATTGGGGGAGTATTTTTAAAAAATGCTGTTGCATTTTTTGGTCCATAGTCCATAGTCGATAGTCCATAGTAAGTACCACCTAACAACTATGGTCTATGGTCCATGGACTATGGTCTAAACGTCACTAATCACCAAATAAATAAACCATTCACACAATGACTACCCTAAACGCACAACACCTGCAACAAATCAGCTTGCAGCAACTACAACAACAACAAAACAACGATAACCTGCTGATGATCCGCGATGCTAATTACTGGATTGATGAGGCACGTAGCAGGGCTATACCGCAAATGCTTTTTGGCAAATTCTGGCACCAGGGCGAGGTTTGCATCCTGTTTGCCGATAGCAACCTGGGCAAATCTATCCTTGCCGTACAAATTGCCGATGCCATCAGTAAAGGTAAAGGCGCTTATCCCTTTGATGTTGAAACAAAGGCTCAACCTGTTATCTACTGCGATTTTGAATTAACAGATAAGCAGTTCGAGGCTCGTTATTCGGCTAATTATACCAATCACTACAGGTTCAACCCTAACTTTTTACGTGCACAGCTAAACCCAGATCCTGAACTGTTAGGTAATCCCGATGATTTTGACGATAACCTGATTGCTGATTTGGAATGTTCGGTAGTTGACCACAATGCCAAAGTGCTGATAATTGATAACCTTACCTATTTACGTACTGAAACCGAACAGGCTAAGGATGCATCGCCACTGATGAAGCAACTGAAAAACCTTAAAAACAAGTACGACTTAAGCATACTGGTATTAGCCCACACTCCCAAACGCGACCTTACCCAAGCTATTACCCGTAACGACCTGCAAGGCAGCAAAATGCTGATGAACTTTTGCGATAGTGCCTTCACCATTGGCGAAAGTAACGCCGATAGCAGCCTGCGTTACCTTAAACAAATAAAACAGCGCAACACCGAACAGGTGTACGGCGACAGCAACATCTGCCTTTGTAGTGTAAATAAACCCCTTAATTTTTTACAGTTTGAATTTGTTGCCTTTAGCGAAGAATGGCAGCAGTTAGTAAAAAAGAAACAAAGCGAGCAGCAGGATGAAGCTATGATGGAGAAGATACTACTGCTTAAAGCGCAAAGCTGCACACTGCGCGAGATAGGCAGAGCAGTGGGATTATCGCACCAAAAGGTAGACCGTATGCTGAAAGCGCATGCAGCTGGATGAGAAGCAAGAGTTAAGAGGCAAGAATCAAGAATCAAGACAGGAAACTAACGTGTTGAAGCTATCTTGACTCTCGGCTCTTGCTTCCTGGCTCTAAATTTGGCCGTCCACCGCAGGGGTAAGGGTACCTGTGGACAGACGGCCAACCAAAAACCATAACCTATCCCATCAAATGAATTTCACATTACAACCTTATAAGGGTGTGCAGTCGCGCTATAAATGCCCCTCATGTAACCATCGCACCAAAACCTTTACGCGCTACATAAATACCGATACCGGCGAAGCCGTTGCCCCACACGTAGGCAAATGCGACAGGCTGGATAAATGCGGCTACCATTTAAAACCGGGGGAGTATTTTAAGGAGCAGGGGTTAGTATATAGTCGGAAGTCTGTAGTCGATAGTAAAAAGAAAAAGTCCAAAAAGACTAAAGACTCTGAACTCAAGACTACCGACTACTACATCCATCCCGAATATGTTAACCAAAGCTTTGTTAATTATGACAGGAATAACTTTGTGCAGTTCCTTATCGGCAAATTTGGTTGGGATGTAGCCGATAAGTTAGTAGCCCAATACCGTATAGGCACCAGCGACCACTGGCACGGTGCAACCATATTTTGGCAACTGGACAGTACAGGCCATGTGCGAAGTGGTAAAATTATGCTGTACGATAAAACGACAGGCAAACGGGTGAAGAAGCCGTTTAACCATATTACCTGGGCGCATGTGTTAATTCAAAAGTCGGAATTGGTTCAAGGCTTCAAGCTAAACCAGTGCTTGTTCGGCGAACACTTGCTGATCACCTCGCCATTTAAACCTGTGGCGATTGTAGAGAGCGAAAAAACCGCCGTTATAGCCAGTGCTTTAATGCCTGCATTCATTTGGTTGGCTTGCGGTAGTTTGGATGGGTTGAGCTACAACAAGTGCTGCGTATTACAAGGCAGGCAGGTAACGCTTTTCCCCGATGTGAACGCATTTAGCCGATGGAAAATAAAAGCCCTTGAATTGCGACGCGCCATGCCGGGAACCAAGTTTAACGTAAGCAATGAGTTAGAACGCCTGGCAACCGCCGATGATAAACAAAAAGGTATTGATATAGGCGATGTGCTGGCCTAAACTGGCCGGGACTATGGGCACAGGGAGACGGCCGGCCAAAAGATTAACAATTGATGAATAGAAAATTTTAAATAAAGAAATGGAAGGAGAATTTACAAATTTTTGCAAGCAGTATTATGAACTGCTGTTAAAGGTTGAAGAAAAGGAAATGCGTTTTTTCAACCTGCTTGATAATGCCTTGCCGTATACCGGGCAAACCGATGTAAGCGAACTGGATGCTATTATCCATTGTAATCGCCGTGTACAAAAAGCCCAAGATTTAACCTACGATGTTATTGAAGCGAAACAGGAAACAGAGGACACCATATTAAAAATACTGGAATACTTTGAAATACCACCCAACACCCGCCTCACGTGTGAAGTACCGGGCGAATATGTACTAATACTTTGGGCTGATGAGGAAGATACAATCTACTGCTCCAAAATCCGTGACCTTGTACCGCTTGAAGTGGATGAAAATATTATTACGATACCAGTTACGGATAGCAGGAATAGTTGGGAAGATGATGAGGATGAGGAAATGTTATAAAACAAGAAAGCCCTGTAGTTTCCTACAAGGCTTCTTGATAAGATTTGGCACCGACCTACTCTCCCACATTTTACTGCAGTACCATCGGCTCTGGCGGGCTTAACTTCTCTGTTCGGAATGGGAAGAGGTGGACACCGCCGATATAGGCACCTGAATATCTTTTAGTATTTAGTAGCCAGTATCAAGTAGCAAGACTGACTTGCTTTTTGATGAGCTGTTCATACTGATATTTTATTTGTTAATGAATGTATTAAGGTGCTGTACCGGTATCTGTCTTGATACTTGATACTAACTACTTGATACTATCCATAAACAATGACATATTATTGAAAGAAGTAAGTTTAAGAGAAAACAACAGTTATTCATTTATCTGTTGTTTGTTGTCTGGAGATTGGAGTTAGTGCCTTAATGATTATTACTAATCTCTAATTAACTGATCTCCAATCCCTGTTTTCCAAACCGAAGAAAGCTTCGGGCAATTAGTATTACTTGGCTATGATGTCACCACCTTTATACCTGTAACCTATCAACGTAGTAGTCTGCTACGACCCTCAATGGAAGTCTCATCTTGTGGCTAGTTTCGCACTTAGATGCTTTCAGCGCTTATCTATTCCCAACGTAGCTACTCTGCAATACAGCTGGCGCCATAACAGATTCACCAGAGGTTAGTCCAACCCGGTCCTCTCGTACTAAGGTCAGCCCCACTCAAACTTCCAACGCCCACAACAGATAGGGACCGAACTGTCTCGCGACGTTCTGAACCCAGCTCGCGTGCCACTTTAATGAGCGAACAGCTCAACCCTTGGGACCTTCTCCAGCCCCAGGATGTGACGAGCCGACATCGAGGTGCCAAACCTCCCCGTCGATATGAGCTCTTGGGGGAGATCAGCCTGTTATCCCCAGCGTACCTTTTATCCTTTGAGCGATGGCCCTTCCATGCAGAACCACCGGATCACTATATCCGTCTTTCGACCCAGCTCGACTTGTCTGTCTCACTGTCAAGCAAGCTTATGCTATTGCACTCCCCGTACGGTTACCAAGCGTACTGAGCTTACCTTTGAAAGCCTCCGTTACCTTTTTGGAGGCGACCACCCCAGTCAAACTACCCGCCAAACAATGTCCTCCACATTATGGAGTTAGACACCAAATACAGAAAGGGTGGTATTTCAACGTTGACTAACCGACTCCTGGCGAAGCCGGATCACAGTCTCCCACCTATCCTACACATCCTGTATCCGATATCAATGTTAAGTTGTAGTGAAGGTGCATGGGGTCTTTCCGTCCCGTTGCGGGTAACCGGCGTCTTCACCGATACCACAATTTCACCGAGCTCATGGCTGAGACAGCGCCCAGATCGTTACACCATTCGTGCAGGTCGGAACTTACCCGACAAGGAATTTCGCTACCTTAGGACCGTTATAGTTACGGCCGCCGTTTACCGGGGCTTCGATTCAATGCTTCGGTTTAACCCTAACATCCCCTCTTAACCTTCCGGCACCGGGCAGGTGTCAGGCCATATACGTCATCTTTCGATTTTGCATAGCCATGTGTTTTTGTTAAACAGTCGCCTGGGCCTTTTCACTGCGGCTTGCATTGCTGCAAGCGCCCCTTCTCCCGAAGTTACAGGGCCATTTTGCCGAGTTCCTTAGCCATGATTCACTCGAGCACCTTAGGATTCTCTCCTCGACTACCTGTGTCGGTTTACGGTACGGGAATTCATAACCTGAAGCTTAGCGGGTTTTCTTGGAAGTCTGATTACCTGAACTATCCTCTTACCCGAAGGCTCAAGGTACTATCAGCTTTCAGCAAGGTCTGCGTACTTTACTACAAACCCTATACCTACGGCCTTTAACGAACTATTCCGTCAGTTCGCGTCAGTTTCACTACTCCGTCACCGCATCGCAGTTATAAATTGTACTGGAATATTAACCAGTTGTCCATCGGCTACGCCCTTCGGCTTCACCTTAGGCCCCGACTAACCCTGATCCGATTAGCGTTGATCAGGAAACCTTAGTCTTTCGGTGGGCGGGTTTCTCTCCCGCCTTATCGTTACTTATGCCTACATTTGCTTTTCTACAAGCTCCACAGTAACTTACGTATCTGCTTCACCGCCAGTAGAATGCTCCCCTACCAGTGCATTTACATGCAATCCATAGCTTCGGTATACTGCTTAATGCCCGTTTATTATCCATGCCCGATCGCTCGACTAGTGAGCTGTTACGCACTCTTTAAATGAATGGCTGCTTCCAAGCCAACATCCTAGCTGTCTGTGCAATCGGACCTCGTTAGTTCAACTTAGCAGTAATTTGGGGACCTTAGCTGATGGTCTGGGTTCTTTCCCTCTCGGCCCTGGACCTTAGCACCCAGAGCCTCACTCCAGCGTATATTATAAAGCATTCGGAGTTTATCTGGATTTGGTAGGATTTGACTCCCCCGCACCCAATTAGTAGCTCTACCTCTTTATAACTCAACCGCCAGGCTGTTCCTAAAAACATTTCGGGGAGTACGAGCTATTTCCCAGTTTGATTAGCCTTTCACCCCTACCCACAGATCATCCGGAAACTTTTCAACGTTTATCGGTTCGGTCCTCCAGTACCTGTTACGGCACCTTCAACCTGTCCATGGGTAGATCACAAGGTTTCGCGTCTACCTCCCCTGACTATACGCCCTATTCAGACTCGCTTTCGCTTCGGATCCGTGTCTTAAACACTTAACCTTGCCAGGGAAGAGTAACTCGTAGGCTCATTATGCAAAAGGCACGCCGTCACAGATTGCTCTGCTCCGACCGCTTGTAAGTACACGGTTTCAGGTTCTATTTCACTCCCCTGTTCGGGGTTCTTTTCACCTTTCCCTCACGGTACTGGTTCACTATCGGTCTCTCAGGAGTATTTAGCCTTACCGGATGGTGCCGGCAAATTCCCACAAGGCGTCTCCGACCTCGCGGTACTCAGGATACCACTATCCTATTATCCATTACCCGTACGCAACTCTCATGCTCTATGGTCGGCTTTCCCACGCCGTTCCGGTTTTGTTTAATATTCATGTTGTGGTCCTATAACCCCGGTTATGCCGTAACATAACCGGTTTGGGCTGTTTCCATTTCGCTCGCCACTACTCTGGAAATCACTGTTGTTTTCTCTTCCTCTGCTTACTTAGATGTTTCAGTTCAGCAGGTTCGCGCATTTATGCAACTATTCTTCAAATAGTTAGGTTTCCCCATTCGGAAATCTCCGGATCAATTCATATTTGCTGATCCCCGGAGCTTATCGCAGCTTATCACGTCCTTCATCGCCTCTGAGAGCCAAGGCATCCCCCGTGTACCCTTTCTTACTTTCTTCTACTATTACCGCCTTTTGCTCGGTAATGTATGTTTTTTTATTCTGGTTGCCGTCTAGTAGCAAGTACATAGTATCAAGTAGCAAGACCGAAGCCCTGTTTCCTTTCCTCTTTTTCCTTGTATCCTAAAGCCAACAACCGTCCTATCTGTTGTTTTCTCTTTATTTTACTTCTTCCAATATGTCAAAGAACGTTTTGCTTTTTAGTATCAAGTCGCTAGTATCAAGTATCAAGATTTTTGTCTTGCTACTATGTACTAGATACTTGCTACTGCGAAGCATCGTGGAGAATAACGGATTCGAACCGTTGACCCCCTGCGTGCAAGGCAGGTGCTCTAGCCAGCTGAGCTAATCCCCCTTAAGATTTTAGTATTAAGTCGCTAGTATCAAGTAGCTAGTATAAAACTTCTGTCTTGATACTTGATACTATGTACTTGCTACTCTTTACCTCACCCTGTAGTCCGGAGCAGATTTGAACTGCTGACCCCTACATTATCAGTGTAGTGCTCTAACCAAACTGAGCTACCGGACTTTATTTACTTGTATTCAGTATCAAGTATCGAGTATCAAGATAACTCCTGCTCTCCGCTGTTTACTGCCTACCAGATATGTCCTGTTCGCTTTTTGCTTGCTTACAGCCACTGATGGCTTCATCTTTTGGGTTGTTTTTATTGTTATTGACTGAATGAGTGATTTAGTGAATGAGTGATTGTTTTACTAATCTCTATTCTCTAATCTCCAGTCGCTAACTTTAAGAAATAATCATGTAACGAACAGTTCTGATCCGAACTTGTAAAAAGGGAGGGAACCTGCTCCAGAAAGG
>Ga0206949_1209_pt1 | contig 19465 bp, 17 predicted proteins | sample Alteio_BWOrgHeat_40_FD_153240 | JGI IMG/M metagenome (GOLD analysis project Ga0206949, IMG submission 153240) | Enriched cells from forest soil in Barre Woods Harvard Forest LTER site, Petersham, Massachusetts, United States -... | ecosystem: Environmental > Terrestrial > Soil > Temperate forest >...
CTACATCGTCTTTAAAGTGTTCCCACGAACTTCCTTTTATGGTTTTAACAACGTCAGCAACCGATTGGTCAGTACGCAGCCTTACCAATAAATGCAGGTGGTCTTCAATACCATTTATACAATCAATATAGATCTCGTGATTATTGGCAATATCATTAATCACACTATAAACTTCATGTTTTAATGAAGGAATTAAAATGGGCTCGCGATTTTTTGTCGACCAGATAATATGTATCCAAATAGCAGAATAACTGTGGGGCATAAGGGTTTAGGCAAAAATATTTTATCTTAATCGCATTCGCGATGGGTATAAAACCCATCGCTATGTTATAAAATCGAATATAACAAAATTTAATATTTGCTCTCAATGGGTTTTACACCCATTGTTAACGCAATGCACATACCGGTAAATAATTTTCACCCCTAGCGATGGGTTTTATACCCATCGCGAAATGGCATCGCGAATAATATCCGTCATTCATCCTTCAGCGTATCCACTACAAGCTGCTTTGTTATCGTCCCATCATCCGCTATCATCAATCCGCCCCGCGGAAAATCTGCCTGTGTTAAAAATCTAATCCGCTTTACCGCCAGGTTAAGGCTATCGGCCTGCAACCCGCTATCATGCGTTTGCTTAACCGCTATAATACGCCCATTCAAAAACTCGCCCTTTTTATTTATGTATATTTTAAGCAGGGGGGCTATACCACACACCCCGCTAACGCTTACACTTTTATACGTACAAAAGTTACCAAGACTGTAGGCTATGAACCTGCCTTTATACACCTCCATTGCCCTGCTTACATGCGGACCGGTACCCAGCACAACATCGGCCCCGGCATCAATAGCGTTGTGCGCAAAAGCATGCACATCGCCACGCTTTTCACCAAAAAATGATTCCTGTTTAAATATTATGTGCTCGTAAGCAGGTCCTTCACTTCCGCCATGAAAAGCTACTATGGTAACATCGCATTGCTGTTTAAGCTGCGCTATTATCTGCGCCGCGTTTTTAAGGTCTAATATCGATAGGGTTTGCGCATTGGGTGCAAAAGCGCAAAAACCATATCTAACGCCATTTACAGTAAATATACTGGTCGGGTGGCTCATCAACCCTGCATAATTAATACCACAGCTATCCAGTGTTTTCATGGTACTTAAGCGCCCCTTATCGCCAAAGTCGCCTATATGGTTGTTGGCTATGCTCAATGTGTTAAAGCCTGCATCCTTTAAAACCTTGCCGCATTGTTCAGGCATCCTGAACAGGTAAGCCGTGCTTTTAAGGTGTAATTTGTAATGTGCCGGCGCACCTGTATCAAGCAGTGTACCTTCAAGGTTACCAAAGGCCACATCTGCCCCTGCTAAATATTTTTTAATCGCTTTAAAGCTGCTTTTACCACTGTCGGGTGGCAGGGTATTGGCATTGGGGTATGATGTGCCGAGCATAATATCGCCTACGGCTGTAATGCATAGGGTATCATGTTTAATTGGTACAATTACAACTTTTTTAGGAGGCTTTTTTGATGGATGCCGGCGCGGATGGTTATAATGCACCGTTTGGTCCTGGCAAGCTTGCAGCAGCAGTATAAAACAACCAACAAATAGCAGGCTCGATATTTTCATTGCAAAAAAAATCCTTTCAAAATTTTGAAAGGATTGTATTGGTTAGGTTTCTAATTGGTCTCGTTATTATCGTCGGGCAAATTATCGGCCTGGCTTTTAAAGGAACTTAGCAAACGCCCTCCCCTGTAAAAATACCGGCTGTAGTAAGCATCATCAAGGCTATTGATGGCAACACCCCTCGACGAAGCATGTGCAAATTTGTTATTGCCTAAATAAACACCTACGTGTGATATGCGGTGACTGTGAATTTTAAAGAAAACAAGGTCGCCTTCTTTCAGCTCATCTCTTTTAACAGGGCTAACCATGCTAAAAATATCGCGTGAATTGCGCCTTATATCAAGGTTAAAAACCTCGCTGTATAATTCTTTTGTGAATGCTGAACAATCGATCCCTTTGCGCGAACCACCGCCAAAACGGTATGGGGTGCCGATCCAATCGTAAACAAAGTGAAAAAGTTTCATGTTTGAGGTTGCAGATAACGCAACTCCCATAATTTGTGACAAATAATCTTTTGCTAAACTTTCCTGGTCATCCTGCGGCTTATCAGCCGGTTGGGCTGGTGCCGTGGTGGTTTGAGCCTGAACGGCTAAAACGCTGAAAAATAAGGCAATAACTAATATAATTTTCTTCATTTAATCCTTAGTCTGTCGCTATTAAGCTAACAAAATGTTCATTAAATTGTACAATGTGTACATGGTAGGCTACAAAACTATCCAAATTTTTCAAACCTGCAAATAAAAAGGGCACTTTTTTAAAAAAATAATAATGCCAAACTTTATAAAACTTAACGGAGAAATTTATTAACTATTGTTAGGGATGTTAACTTTTTCATTCATTTTCAATGTTTTACACCATCAAAGTGTATAATAAACACGATGTTGGTCGTTTATTTAAGCAATACTTCAAGCTAAAACTGTAATTTAACTGAAATCTTTTGTAAGAAATGCGCTATGGTTTCGATATTTTCAAGGATATAATTAGATTTGCGCTTTATCTAAAAAAATTGGTTGTTTGACAAATGAGTTCAATCGAAATAAATAAAGATACCTACCTTAAATGGTATGAGTGGATGCTGCTAATGCGCAGGTTCGAAGAAAAGGCCGGTCAATTATACGGACAGCAAAAAATAAGGGGCTTTTGCCACCTTTATATAGGTCAGGAAGCTGTATTGGCCGGTGCCATGTCGGTATTGCGCCAGGAGGATAGCATGATAACCGCTTACCGCGACCATGCGCATGCAATTGCAAAAGGTGTTACCTCAAACGCTATAATGGCCGAGCTTTACGGTAAAGCTACCGGATGCTCAAAAGGCAAAGGTGGCAGTATGCACATGTTTGATAAGGAAAAACACTTTTACGGCGGCCACGGTATAGTAGGCGGCCAAATACCTTTAGGTGCAGGTGTTGCCTTTGCCGAAAAATATAAAGGTACCGACAATGTGAACGTTACTTATATGGGCGATGGTGCAGTTCGCCAGGGCGCATTGAACGAAACCTTTAACATGGCAGCCTTATGGGCGCTGCCTGTAATTTTCATTTGCGAAAATAACGGTTACGCCATGGGTACATCTGTAGCACGTACTACCATACAAACCGATATTTACAAATTGGGCTTGCCTTATGGCATACCTTCATCAGCAGTTGATGGGATGGACCCGGTAGCAGTACATAACGCTATGGACGAAGCCGTACAGCGCGCACGCCGCGGCGAAGGGCCGACTTTCCTCGAGATGCGTACCTACCGTTATAAAGGTCACTCCATGTCCGATCCGCAAAAATACCGTACCAAAGAGGAGCTGGAAAGCTATAAAGAAAAAGACCCGATAGAAACGATAAAAGCAACCATTGAAAAAGAAGGCTATGCCGACGAAAAATGGTTTGAAGATATTGCCGCTAAAATTAAGGCTGAGGTTGAAGAGTCGGTACAATTTGCCGAAGAATCGCCATGGCCTGATGCCGCTGAATTATATACTGATGTTTATGTTCAGAAGGATTATCCTTACATTAAGGATTAATTGATTTATATTACACTAAAATTTAAAACTATTCATCAAAAATAGTATATGGCTGAAGTAGTTAAAATGCCTAAAATGAGCGACACCATGACTGAGGGTGTGCTGGCTAAATGGCATAAGAAAGTTGGCGATAAAGTAAAACCGGGTGATGTGCTTGCCGAGATAGAAACCGACAAGGCTACGATGGATTTTGAATCGTACCAGGAAGGTACTTTGTTATTTATAGGTATTGAAGAAGGACAAGCGGCCCCTGTTGATTCGGTTATTGCCGTAGTGGGTAACGAAGGTGAAGATTATAAAGCTGCGCTTGCAGCAAGTGGCAGCGAAAAACCCGCAGCCGAGCCTGCCGCAGCACCCGCCGCTGAAAAAGCACCGGCCCCTGTAGCTGATAAAGCGCCTGCGGCAACCCCTGCACCGGCCCCTAAAGTTGATACATCAAAAATACCGGCAACGGTAATACGCATGCCTGCCCTGAGTGATACCATGACGGAAGGTGTGATAAACAAATGGAATTTTAAAGTAGGCGATAAAGTAAAGTCTGACGACTCATTAGCTGATGTGGAAACCGACAAGGCAACCATGGAAGTTGTGGGTTATGAAGATGGCACCTTATTATATATAGGCCCCAAAGAAGGCGAAGCCGCCCCTGTTAACGGCATTATTGCTATTGTAGGTAAAGAGGGCACTGATATTACACCGTTATTGCAAGATGCCGGTTCGGCCCCTGCACCTGCTGCCGCTCCTGAAGCCCAGGAAACTGCTCCTGCTGCGGAAACAGCTGCACCTGCCGCCGAAGCTCCATCATCAACCGCTGATGATAGCCGGGTTAAAGCATCGCCCCTGGCACGCAGGATAGCGAAAGAAAAAGGCATTAACCTTAACGACCTTAAAGGTACTGCCGATGGCGGCCGTATTGTTAAAAAGGATATTGAATCGTATAACCCATCGGCTACGCCGGCTGCCGCACCATCGGCACCCGCCGCTACACCTGCAACCGAAGCCGCTAAACCTGCTGCTGCACCGGTTGTTGTAGCTGCCGCATATACCGGGGTTGAAAAATATACCGAGAAACCGGTTAGCCAAATGCGTAAGGTAATAGCCAAGCGCTTAAGCGAAAGCCTGTTTACCGCGCCGCATTTTTATGTAACCATGTCGATAGATATGGATCAGGCGGTTGCCGCCCGTAATAAAATAAACGAAGTAGCACCGGTAAAAATATCATTTAATGATTTTGTACTGAAAGCCTGTGCCGTTGCATTAAAACAGCACCCGAATGTAAATTCATCATGGTTGGGCGATAAGATCCGTTATAACGAACACATCAATATTGGTGTTGCTGTAGCGGTTGAAGATGGCTTACTGGTTCCGGTGGTGCGTTTTGCCGATGGCAAATCATTAAGCCAGATATCGGTTGAAGTGAAGGATTTCGCACAACGTGCAAAAGCTAAAAAACTGCAACAATCTGATTGGGAAGGTTCAACTTTTACCATATCAAACTTGGGCATGTTTGGGGTCGACGAGTTTACAGCCATTATTAATCCACCCGATGCCTGCATCCTTGCCGTTAGCGGTATCCAACAAATACCCGTTGTTAAAAACGGCGCGGTTGTACCCGGCAATGTAATGAAGGTAACCCTAAGCTGCGACCACCGCGTGGTTGATGGCGCCACAGGTGCAGCCTTTCTGCAAACATTAAAATCATTACTTGAAGAACCGGTTAGAATGATGGTATAATCCTAATTTCGGATTTTCGATTTCGAATTTAATATGGAAAGCGATAGGTTAATAGCTTGTCGCTTTTTTGTTATCTATACTGGAACTTACGAAGTTTTAGAAACTTCGTAAGTTTGTTTTGTCCGCATTTATTTCCCCGGTACAAACCGCAGCGTTTTCAGCCATGGCAAGTCTCTTCCACCTTTAACGCCCGTTACCTGCTTAAATACCAGGTAATATTTGTGTGCCTTCAGATCTGGTAACGCTTTTAACGCTATCTGTGCCGATGTTTTTTGTTTATTTTTAAAGCTGATAGTGCCTTTCCCTATTTGCTTGCCTTTGTTACTATCCATCAGTATCTCAATTTTGTAGCTTGCAGGTACACTCTTACCAAAGCCGGCAATTTCAATACTGCCAATACCTGCCAGGCTTACCTTACCCACGCCAAAACTGCCTGTATCCGTTGGGAAAATAAGGTAATGGTCTTTCAACGAATCCTTACCCACGAAGCCATAAATATCGTCAAGTTCAACCGCGTCCATCACATTACTGCGTAGTTGCACCGTTTTAGTTGCTGATAATGCCCTTATCCCGGGGCCGCCGTTATCGGTATAGTCGGCGCTTAATTCAAACAGGGTATTCAGCGGCTGTTTCGGGTCGGCTTTTGGTAGAATACTTCCTGCTACAGGCAATGATTTTGCTTTCTTAGCAGTATCGGCCAGCGTTAATATCCATTTAACTATCGAATTAGCATCCTCTAATTTCAACGCCGGGTGTGCCGACATGGCTACCTCGCCCCAATGCCCGCTTCCGCCTTTAATTATTTTCAACGGCAAAAACACAGTAGCATCCGGATTTTTAAAGTAGCGTTTAGCTACATTCTTAAACGCAGGCCCTATTGACGTTGAATCTATCTTATGGCACGATTTACAATCCAGCGACAGCATCAGGTTTTTTCCCAGTGTAGTTGCCGAAACCATCTGATCACCCAAAACAGGTTGGGTAAACAGGCTGAAATCATATTTGGTGCTCACCACTATATTGTTCGTATTTACTTTATCGCCATTGTCGGTAACATTTACCTTATACACCACTGGCTTACCGGGGAAGTAAAATTGCTGATTGCCCTGCAACATAATATCAACTTTAGGCTGTTCGTTACCGGCATATAAGCTTACTACATCACTTTTGGTCGATGCCTTGTGGCTGTCATAAACCCGCACACTCACATCATAATCACCGGGCTGGTTAATGGTATATTGCAGTGATGGCGTGGTCGTTTCCTTTTTATTTGGGCCGATAGACCATTCGTAGGTCATGGGATCATTTTCCGGGTCGCTGGCTTTTACCGTAGCATTAAGCACAAATGGCAAGTTCCCGGTTTTTTTATTCACCTTAAGGTCACTTACCGCAGGCGGGCGGTTCCCCGGTAAATAATCAAGCCTTGAGAGTGCCGCTTCCGGGTTACGGGTAAACCAGCCATTGCCATACTCCAACACATAAATGCGGCCGTCAGGGCCCATTTCCATATCTATCATACCGTTAAATTTGGTATGCTCCATAAAAGCTTCCATGTGGTCGTAATCGCCGTTAGGTTTCAGGGTAACCGCCTTTATCCAGCCACGCATAAAATCATACATAAAAAATTTACCATCGTAATATTCAGAGTAACGTGTACTATCGGGGTAGCTATCATAATTATAGGTCGGGCCTGCCATAGCCGTACGGCCACCCGAACCCAATTGCGGGAACTCTTTCGACACCCCATAAGGATACCATATAAAGGCAGGCTGTGCGGGTGGCAGATACATTAGCCCCGTATTATTACGCGATTCATTTACCGGTTTCGCCGGGTCATAGGCCGGGCCATCGGCATTGGTAGCATAATTATGGCGATGATAGGCGTAGTTATTCGCTACAAACAAAGGCCAGCCGAAGTTGCCTGCTTTGCGGGCCTGGTTTACTTCGTCATAACCCATTGGCCCACGGGTTTTCGGGCTATCGACCTGCGCATCGGGACCAACCTCGCCCCAGTATAGGTAGCCGGTCTTTTTATCAAACGATATACGATACGGGTTCCTGTCGCCCATAATATAAATTTCGGGGCGTGTTTTAGCTGCACCCTGCGGGAAAAGGTTACCATCAGGGATGCTATAAGTACCGTCGCTGTTAATTTTTATACGTAATATTTTGCCCCGCAGGTCATTGGTATTGGCTGCCGAACGGCGTGAATCATAAGGAAAATGCCCCGGCCTGTCATCCATAGGACCAAAGGCATGGGATGGATATTTTTGGCCGTTCTCATCAAACGGCGTCGAGTTATCGCCAGTAGAAAGGAACAACTGGTCGTCGTTGCCAAAAGTTAACGAGCCAGCGGTATGACAACATATATCCCTGTCGGTTTTAACTTCAAGAATTACTTTTTCTGTTTTTGTATCGATGGTGTCATTTTTAAATTCAAACCTCGATAAGCGGTCGACCGCTTTATCAACTGGGGCGTAATATAAATACACATAGTTATTGCTGGCAAAATCGGGGTCAGTAGTCAGGCCAAGTACCCCCTCTTCGGTATTGGCTTTTGCCGAGCGGTAATACACATTTAAAAAGCCTACCTGCTTTACCTTCCTGGTGGTATTATCAAATTTCAATATTTCGCCGCGGCGCTGCACTATCAAAATATCAAGGTTAGGCAGTATGGTCATTTCGGTTGGTTCAAAAAACTCACCCTGCGTTAATACCGTTTTTATAAACCTGTTTTCTTCAGGCTTTGCAATCGATTGTTTTTTCTGACAAGAAAAAAGGGCAGCCACAGTTAATATCAGTCCACAGCCCAGCAACATTAATGAATGATTATTCTTCACAGTTTTATATTTGGTAAATCGTTTTTAAAAGTACACGAACTAAACCATTTATAAAAATAATTCGGGAAACTGTAACAGCATATTTATAGATTATTTATGCGGCCTGCAAATTTTTTACCTGTGCCCTGTACGCCTTAGGCAGCACCATTCTTATAACAACGCCACCCAGTTTAAATTTGCGGCTCAGTTTATACATCCATAAAAGTGGCATAATAAACCGTACTTGCCCTAAGGAAAGCAATTGGTTTACTTTTTCTGGCACTATAAGTATTTGTACCTGTTTTAATATTTGATAACGGGCGTAACCCAGGTGTTTCAGGTACTGCTTATACAGGTCGATGGTAAAGTCGCTAAAAAGCGTATCATTCTGCAAATGCTGTTCATGAGCAATTGTCCAATCCTTATAATTCTGCGGCAGGCCGGTCAATCTCATTCGCATACCAACCCGGTAAAAGGCATCGAATATTTCCTCTTTTTCTGCATCGCTTAATTTCCGCTGCAATACTTCAAACGAGGTTATAGAATAATAGATCAGCATAAATAAAACATCGCGATAGGCCCAGTCGGGTATCTGGGCATGGCGATTTTGCTCAACGGTTTTGTGTATGGCGGTTATCTGGTCGATGGCGCGGTTGGCATCATCCAACTCCGAAAAAATAATTTTGTGCGAATAAACCACAGTCGAAAACAACCTACCCAGTGGATCGGCAGGCAGGCGACCCGTAAAATACAGCCAGTCGACCGCCTTGTTTACAGCAAATTCGGCGGCAGCGCCCGCAAAGATGAACAGCACCGTATCGGGGCTGCCCCATATTTTACGCACTATTGAGTTTTTAGCTGTAAAGTATTTCATTATTTATTCGGTTCTAATAGTTTATGCCACGAAAAATCATGCCCATTGATCCTTCATTTTTGCCATTATCAGTTTTCTATATTTTATCGTTCTATATATAAGCATTACAACCATAATTATGGCCAATAACATCAAGCAGTTTCGATATAGCCCTAATTTCCAAATAAGGTCGTCACTATCATAATATTTATCCACTTATACAAGTGTAAATTATTTAGATTATCGTTAATATTCATACTTGCATTTACTACAGAGCTATCTTTTGGATCCTGTGAAAACTCCACATAATATTTAGTTTTTTTTATATCGTTAACAACAGCGATCAAATGTTTTGCATCAAATCCATATTTTAAAACTTTATTAATTGAAACCATCTTATCATCTACAGGATAAGCAATCTCTTTCGCTGCAATCCTCAATCCACTTTCATCATCTAAAGCAAAACCTGCCTCAAATGGGTATCTAAATTCCGGCTGTATTTTAAGAGGTAGTAAATTATAAATGTTTAAATCGTTCTTGCCGTAATAAAAAAGAGATTTATCTATTTGGTAATAAATAATTCCAATTATAGTTATCAGAGTTACTAAATAATACGATTTAAGCTTAAACATAATCGTGGGGATCTATGCTGTTCAACCTTTTTGCTTTTTTTATCATCCGGTAACAAGGCAATAATACCGTTAAAGCCACCACGCCGAATGAACAATCTATCAGCCGCCAAAACACAGGTATGCCGCGGATCTCACCCGCTATAAACGCCAATGGAAAGATAGCTATTGCCGCTATCATGCCAAATTCAACCACCCAGTTATTTTTAAGCGGATCTTTCAGCGGGCCAATAAACAATACCGCCAGCATTATGTGCGCAAAGGCCAGCCAATCGGTCCCATAACTTAAGTAAGGATAAGTTTGGTTGGTATACTTTACCGCGCCATAAACCGTGTTGAGCCACTGGTGTAACAACCCATGAGTACTTTGTGTTGACTGCACCAACAAGCTTAACTCAGTTTCAATTGGGAAAGCAGTAATACCGCTTAGTGCCAGGCCGGCTATCATTATCCATAAACATATTTTTATGCGATGGGTTAATTTTGTTTTGATGTTTGGTGTCATAATGTTAAGCTATCTGCATGGCCAGCGAACTGGTTATTGTGTTAATTGTTTTTTGATACTTATAGGCCATTTTCCGCATATAACCATTAAATGTATTACCCCCTGCTTTAAATAATTTTCTGTGGGCAAACCATACGAGTGCAGAAGTACAATAAAAAAACACCTTGTAAAATGGCTTGCGAAAGTTTCTTCCAAATTCAGATCTGCTATAAAATATGCTGGCAAGCCGTTCAGTCTGGAAAGTGATGTGATAGGCCTCATCTATCAGTATATCAGTACATATTTGTTTTAATAACACACAGCCCGTAGCATCTTTAAGGGCCTGGTAAAATATCTGCGCGGTACTTTCAACCACTATCACCGCCAATGTCCATGCTTCCATGCTCGTGTTTAAATATCTTATCCTGCGGAAAAGCGTATCGCCCCAATCCTTTTGTATACGTGGTTGACCAATCGCGTCAAGATACCGGCCTAAATTATTGCCATGCTTCTGTTCTTCCTTTATAAAAAGCCTCACCGCGTTAACATAATATAAGTCGCCAATACGCTCCGCGTATTTTGTCGATGCCATGATCAGGTTCTTGCCTTCTGATGTTTCGCCTAACTGCCATGCCTGTAACGAATGCAGTATGGTGCCCGTTTCATGCGTGGTTAGCTGTGGGCTTAAATTCCAGTCAACCCGTTGGTGTAATGCATTCGCCTTGAAATGCTCTATCCAGTTTTTACTTGTTTGCATATTTATTTTTAGTTTGATCTCCCATTTATAAAAAGTACTTTGTATTTCAAAGTTAATATTCAAAAAAAATATCACCCTCTTTGTTGTTTAATTAAATTTTCAAGCGCCTCCAAATGCTTCTTAAAAGCAGTGATACCTTTAGCTGATGCCCGGTAGCTGGTATTAGGTTTCCGGCCTAAAAACGATTTGGTCATAGTAATATATTCCTCCTTTTCCAAAGCCTTTAAATGCGACGCCAGGTTGCCATCGGTTACCGCAAGCAACTCCTTTAACGAGTTGAAATCATAACTCTCATTAGCAACCAGTACGCTCATTATTTGCAGGCGTATACGGTTCTCGAAAGCTTTATCAAAATTAGTCAGCGTTATTTTCACGGTCGTATTTAAAGTACATAATGCTGCCATATAAAATGTGCATCACCCCAAAACCCAATGCCCAAAACAGCAGGCCGTAACCAGGCAGTAACATGGCCAGCAAACCTAAAATAATTTCTGTTATTCCCAGCCATTTTACATCGCCATAAGTATATTGGCTTGCTGCGGCTAATGCAAGGCCGTAGAAAATAAGGCATGAAGGGGCAATGATATGATAGTCTGCATGCAACAACAAGATCAAAATAAAAGCACCGCCGGTTAACAACGGCAATAGGCCATTTTTCAATAATGCACGGCTGCTTTGGTTCCATACAGTTTGACCTTTACGGTGTGCTTTGCGAGCGGTTAAAGCAATTCCGGTGGTAATAGACAGCAGCAACACAATCAATGCAATTGAAAACAACTGAATGTCGATAGAATAGCCTCCGCGTAGTATTCCGTTGCCATAAATAATCTCATACCCTATTCCCGCACCTATCAGCGCATACCCCCCAGCCAATATACCCGACAGCCCGCTGAGCGAAATAAACTTTGTCGACCGCTCCATTATTTTTTTGATGGAGTTGATCTCGTCGTATAGGTCTTTATCTTCCATAGTAAAGTACTTTGAGATACAAAGTAAATGAATAGATATTACATTTGCAATAGTGTTCCATTATTTAATATTTGTGATTACTTCCTTCTTTCAATATCCCGCGCGAATTTCTAAAATCCGATGGCGGTATCCCGGTGTTCTTTTTAAAGAAATTTGAGAAGTACGACACATCTTCAAACCCCAGCTCATACGTGATGTGTTTTATCGATCTGTCGGTATAGCACAAAAGCCGTTTAGCTTCAACCGTAATTCTTTCCTGGATGATCTGCGAGGGTGTCTTCTGATTGAAAATTGCAAAAAGATTGGACAAGGTTTTGGGCGACTTACAAAGTTGCCCCGCATAAAAACTGACCGAGTGTTCCGATTTAAAATTCGCTTCTACCAGCAGGTTAAACTTTCGAATAATATGGAACCTCTCGTCCTGCAATTTTTTTACAGGCGCATACCCCGACTTAGCCAGCCTGGTTACATAAATTATCAGTCGCTTTAACAGTACCAGCAACATTTCATTCTGGATATTGTCCGAGGTTTTGAATTCCTCTATAAAAATATCCGATAGCAATTGCAATTTTTGCTGTGCCTGGTCATTTAGCTCAACAAACAAATGATCTGTACTGCTGAACAGGAATCCCACGCAACTCACTTCGCTGTCATGATCAATGATGCAATAAAACTCCCTGTTAAATTGCCAGGCGACAATACCCGCGGAATTCTCAAAGCTGAAAGACTGGTTAAACAACAAAGTCAGCAGGGAATTGGCAGGGAATTCATATTCGGTACCGTCGATAGTAACGGTTTGGCTTTCACCTGGGTTCCAGGCGATGGTAAAAAATTTATTGAACCGGTCCCTGCTAAAAAACAAGCGGTCAAATCCGGCTTCTTCTTTAAAAAGCAGCAATTCTCCACCTGTATTTTCTTCTGTGAGTTTAAGCCTCATGATCAAGGCTCAAGATACAAAAAACTCCACTTACCGCAACCGGGTAAATGGAGTTTCTATGTTAACTGAATATTCGCGGAGCCTGTCTGTTATTTAGCAGACACTGCTTGTGCAGCTTCAATTATAACACTGGCAACTATCTCAGGTTGCGACATAAAGATCACGTGGCTACCCTTAACTTCAGTAACCTTAGTGTTCGACCGGCTGTACATATTTCTTTGTATGTCGGGGTTTATGCTTTTATCTTCGGTAGCTATCAAACCGTAAGCAGGTTTGTGCCTCCAGGCTGCATCGGTAATTGGGCTTACAAAGCCTTTGGCATAAAAAGCGCCCTGTGATGCATACATAAATGCTGCTTCATCAGCATCTATATCGGCACAAAAGCCTGCGTGGTATTTGTCTTTGTCATAGTATACAATGCCTTTTTCATCGGGGTTAAGCACGCCGTTTTCAGGTGCGGGCGGAGCAGTTTGCAACCATTGCAGGGCCGATTCGCCATTGTCGGGCTGGAAGGCCGCGATATAAACCAGGGCGGCAACATTTGGGTGGTTGCCGGCTTCGGTTATCACTGCACCACCCCATGAGTGCCCGGCAAGTATGGCAGGGCCGCCGATCCTGTCCAAAGCTACGTGTGTTGCCAAAACGTCGTCTTCAAGGGAAGTTAAAGGGTTTTGTACAACGGATACATTATACCCGTTTTTGGTTAATTCATTGTAGAGCGCTTTAAAGCCTGAGCCATCTGCGAATGCGCCATGTACCAATACTACATTTTTTACTGCCTGAGTTTTTGCTTGAGTTTCCATTGTTTTTTGATTTTAAAGTTTTTTGTTTTTGTTTACACTACAAAGGTGCGACGAGAAACCCACCGGGGCCATTGGCTGAATTCCCGATTAGTTGTGATTATTTCCCTTTGTTGAGATTTTGGTGGAATTTTCACCGCTGGTGCAGGCATTCCGATGGTGGTTTGACAGTATAAATGCTTTTTCCAAATGCTTATACAAACAAAAAACGCCTGTAAATAATTACAGGCGTTTTAACTCATTTCTGTTATATTGCAGATGAGACCGTACGCGAACTAAATATTAATTTAGCGCATCAGCGTAAGTACTCCATTGCGCTACACCCTTCGGCTCAGCTTTTTTCTCTTCATTGCTTTTTACCACACTCATTTCCTTGTTAAGTTTCTCGGTGTCCTGCAACTCTTTCTTCATCGGGTCAGGTAATTCAGTATTGCCTTTTGTTTCCCTGGTTTGCGAAACAGGATTTTCCACATATTCAAATTCTTTTCCTAAGCCGGGCATTTCGCCTTCATTCCATGGACCGCGCACGGTACCTGCCGACATATTATAACTATTTTGTAAAAAGCGTGGATCTGCTGCCAATACACCCGGCGGGAAATTATTAGGTATACTGTTCAATGCCGCCTCGAACATTTTATAATGGGTTACTTCCCGTGTCATCAAAAAGGAAAGCGTCTCATGAATATACGGATCATCAGTAAATTTCATTAAGTGCTCGTAAACCAGCTTTGCTCTTGATTCTGAAGCTAAATTGGTGCGCAGGTCGACGGTGAGATCCCCGTTTGAATTAACATATGATGCGCACCAGGGGATGCCCTGGCTATTACGTGGCGTAACGCCACCGCCGGTAATTATTACAAATTGCGGATTTGCGGTAAGCGCCTGGTGGATGATGTTTTCTTTTGTTGCCTTTCCATCCATCACCTGCATAATTTCTGAGCTGTCCGCAGCGTTTTTCAGTTCGCCATTTACGCCCTTTAATAACATTTGAATAGTAGCGCCAACTATCTCTAAATGGCTGAATTCTTCAGTGGCAATATCCATCAGCATATCATATTTATCAGGATGGGCTGCCTTTGCCCCGAAAGCCTGGGTAAAATACTGCATGGCCGCGGCCAGTTCACCATTTTCCCCACCAAATTGTTCCAACAATAAGTTGGCAAAGCGCGGGTCAGGGCGTGATACCCTGGCATTAAATTGTAAGTCTTTTACATGATGAAACATAGTGTTAGTTTTTAATGGTTAATAATACTGTTGGGGATATAGCCTGGAAAGAAAGAATCGCGCTCGTTTATACAACTAACAGCCCTATATTATGTTTTGAATTAATAAAATAATTTATTAAGAAAAAATAAAAACAATATTTAACGGGCAAAGGTTATTGTATACATTTTATTGGCGCCAACCGACGCGTTCTCGGTGTAAGTAAAGTTTTGTTTAACGATTAAATTTTTTTACAATGAATGCAACCTCAGCCTGGCTTTTAACAGCCAATTCAAAATTAAACAGTCCCGGCCTGGCCGCCGTTTACGAAGAGCAAGTAGCGGGTTATTCCTTTAAGGTTTTTTTAGTTGATGATTCCTGCTGGCTGGTGGCGTGCTGGCCTAAAGGCAGCCGGATCGGCTTTCGTCTGGCTTATTCGCCCAATGATCGCCTGGAACTCAGGAAGATTTTAGAAAAAGGTCAAAACATTACTTTCCGGATCGCTTCGCTTATGGGCGAATACGAGGTTGCTGTTCAGTTACCCGGCGCGGAAAACCCCGTATTACGACTTACAACTACACTTAAAACCGCTGCACCTATCTTATTCCCCTATTGGCCAAGGGATATAGTGCCGTTGGGGGCGACCGGCAGTGATGTTTTCGCTGAAGGTGAGATCAGGGTTAACCAGGTAGGTACCCGGTCGGGACAGTTGTATTTTAGCTTGAACAGACCAAAGGCAGGTTCGGTGCTTTACCTGCAAAACCTTACAGCGCTGGGAGACTATAACCAGCAGACCGAAACATCAGCGGGAGATACAGTAGGTGGAGAGTGGCCGGAAATTGGTTTCGCTTTGCCGCCTACTGTAAAAAATAAACCATTGGAAGCAGGCAAGAGTTATTGTTTAAGTGATGCCTTTATCGCGTTTTCGGAAGAGTTGCCCGCGGATGAGTCGGCAATGGTGAGGCAATACCTGGATATGCTGGCAGTGATATACCTGGCGCTCCCAAAACCGCAAACTACCTACAAACACTGGCCTGAGATACTGCAAAATGGCTTAACCGACCTTCAGGATAGCCCCGGCTGCTGGACACAGGTAGATGGGAATCACTACCTGAATGCCTATGTCTGTGATTACGCTACTCCGCCCGAGATCATGGTACAATTAGCAGTATTACTGCCGTTGCTTGATTATGTAGAGTGGAGCGATGCGCAACTGACAGTCATGAAAAAAATAAAGGAGGGCCTACCGGCCTTTTATAATGAAGAACTCGGTACTATTATGCGGTGGCACCCAAAAGTAGCAGATACCATGAAAGGTGAGGAAGAACAGAAGAAGCCGCTGGTTATGGATTCCTGGTATTTACAGCATCCGCTCCTGAACCTTTCCCGGCTGGCCCTAAAGGGCGATAAAGTGGCTGAAAAATTATTTCTCGACTCACTTGAATTTGCTATAAAAGTGGCTCATCATTTTAACTACAAATGGCCGGTGTTTTATAAAATGGATACATTGGAGGTGGTAAAGGCCGAAACCCAACCCGGTAAAGGCGGCGAAAAGGATGTGCCAGGTTTGTATGCGCATGTGCTATTGCAAGCCTGGGAGCTCACGGGTAAGAAACGGTATTTAGCCGAGGCCGAAAAAGCGGCTTTGAAGTTAAAAGGGCTTGGCTTTGAATTATTTTACCAGGCGAACAATACGGCTTTTTCATCAGGAGCGCTACTCCGCTTGTACAAGATCACTAAAAAAGAGATTTATAAAGAGTTGAGTTACCTCTGCCTTGCCAATATATTTAAAAACGTTAGTTTATGGGATTGCAACTATGGTTACGGAAAAAATTTTCCGTCCTTTTTTGCGCTATTTCCGCTCAGCGATGCACCTTATACTGCAGTTTATGAAGAACAGGAAGTATTCTGCGCCTTCCATGATTATCTGCGGCATGCCGAAACCGAGGATATCCTGCCATCACTAAGATTGCTGCTGGCGGAATATATTCGGTTCCTTGTCGAACGTGCGGTTTACTATTATCCAACCATGCTGCCAAAAGAGATGTTGGCAGATGAAGTGAAGACCGGCGAGGTGGATCCCAACCTTTGGATCGCGTTGGAAGATATGCACGATGGCTGGGAAAAGTCGGGTGAGGTTGGCCAGGAGGTTTACGGTGCGGGTAATGCGTTCGGAATCCTGCCACGACATTATATGCAGGTGGATGGCAATCCTTTTATGATTTATACTGATTACCCTACCTACGGGTTTGCGCCAAAAAAACACCGGCCTGTCAACTTCAAACTGGCCGGGGATACCAGGCTAACCAGCCGCCTTATGTTGGTAAAAACCGGCAAGGATAAGATGCCGGAGTTTTCTGTTAAGCTGAACGGCAGTAAAGAATTACTTAAAGGAAAGAGAACGAAAGAAGGGCACCTGGAATTTACAGTTCCTGGCGATAGTGAGATCTATATAAATTGGACCTATGAAAATTTATAATTCTATAAACGATCCGTTTCCGCAGGGTATCTTTAGAAGACCCTGCGGAAACTAACACCAATTACTCCATACTTATAACTTCTTTCTCTTTGGCGTTGCCGCTTTTCAACATAGCTTATCCCCCCGCTACCATAAGCGTCCTGTTTTCGGTTCGGTGCCACTTAGCTTTTTAAAAATAGTCCTTAGCAACCATCATAATTTTCCTTCCGTCGTAATTATATGATAAGGCTTAAAAATATTATTATAAATAACCCGCTGCTCACCATCTTACTGGTTACCATAATTTTAATAATAGCGGTTATGGTATTATATATGTTGGAAATTATTTGATTTTATAATATTATTTATGTTTATCTTAATCTCGAACCGATTTTTATTATTTTGCCAACACCTAACATTTACTTTTTGCCGCATCTTTAATACAGGATTACCTAAATTTTTCGTGCCTAATGATGAAATTTATATGCATCCTTTTATTGGCCCTGATAATTCCCAAACAAAATGGCGGTAATTTATACCTGTGTAAAAATGCCAAAATAATTATTTATTCCAGCGCGCTGATAGAAGACATAAAAGCCGAGTCGAATGTCGGTTTGTCTGTATTTAACCCTGCTACCGGCGAGCTGAATTTTAGCCTGCTTATCAGCTCCCTCCAGTTTGAAAAGGCCTTCATGCAGCAGCATTTCAATTCTGACTATATGGAAAGCGATAAATACCCGCGCGCCATATTTAAAGGCAAAGTACAGGAACACGTTGATGTTACCACCAACGGCAGCTACCCGGTTACCGTAACGGGAACTTTTACCGTACATGGTGTTACGAAACCAAGAACTATTACGGGGACCATAACCGTTAAAAACGGCATAGTTTCGATGACCTCGGAGTTTATGGTGAATTGTGCGGATCACCACATCGACATACCCCAGATCTTATTTTATCACATTGCCGAAAACATAAAAGTAACAGTTAACGCAACCGATATTTTGTATACGAACCCATCAAATCAATAATTTGTTATGAAAAAATTTATCCTTTTTCTTTTATTCATCTCATTAGCCGCAGCAGGAATGGCACAAAAGCCTGATTCGACAAAAAATACATCTTCGGCTGATTCATTGTTTAATAGCATGAATGCCGTTAACAAAAAGGAAAACGTAGTGGTTTTTGAATCGCCAAGGCTCATATTAACGCAAACGAACGAAACCGTAAAAAAGAAAAACCTGAATGTGATATTCGTTCATCGTTTTGGAGATTTCGCAGGTTCTTCGGGCGGGGGCAAATACTTTTATGGGTTTGATGATATTGCCGACGTTTACATAGCCTTGCAGTATGGTATTTCAGACAACCTGAACATCGAGATAGGCAGGAATACACTCCCGCTTGTGGGTGGGCTGGTTGATCTTGAACTTAAATATGCTCTTATTCATCAAACAAGCGACAATAGCTCGCCGGTTGCCATTACCCTGATCGGGCAAACAGGCGTGCGGACCTACAACTCATTTGCCACATTTGGCGATCGTGTTTCTTATTTCGGCCAGGTGGTTTTTGCCAGCAAGCTTTCCCATCGTTTTTCAATAGAAGTAGCGCCTTCCATTGTTCAAAATAACTCACCTGTTCCTGATCTGCCGGGTAGCCCTGAACAAATTTTTTCCGTTTCAGCAGCGGCACGCCTTAAAGTAACCAAATTATTAAGTGTGGTATGTGATTACGCGCATCCTTTTGGCTCGTACCGTGATGCGGTTGGGTTTAGCGACCCTTTAGGGTTTGGCATACAGGCCGTTACCGGCGGGCACGTATTTACTATCAATATCACTAACGCCAGGGCCGCGTCAGAGATCAATTATCTAAGTAACACAACATCCGACTATGGAAGGGGTCAATACCGGATCGGCTTCACTATTTCACGAATGTTTGATTTTACGCACAAGGAAACTTTCAACCCTAAAAGATAAAATTTGCAAATAATTTACAAGCCTTGCTCCAGTTCCATTTCGGTAACCTTTTCGTTGTTTTGCTTTAGTATCTCGTCAAGTTCAATCGAGGAAATTTCAAGCAGGCGCAAAAATTCTTCACGTTCCTGGTCACTGGCTTCCTTTAAAAGGGAAACAAGGGCGATAATAGAACACAATGGCTTTCTCAGCTCATGTGAGTTCGACCAGGCAATTTG
>Ga0206949_1210_pt1 | contig 19327 bp, 24 predicted proteins | sample Alteio_BWOrgHeat_40_FD_153240 | JGI IMG/M metagenome (GOLD analysis project Ga0206949, IMG submission 153240) | Enriched cells from forest soil in Barre Woods Harvard Forest LTER site, Petersham, Massachusetts, United States -... | ecosystem: Environmental > Terrestrial > Soil > Temperate forest >...
CGATTCCAAGGCATCAGGTGTGCTAGCGTCGTCGTTATTTGGCGGTTCCTGCATTACGCTCCTTGAGTTCAATGTAATGCTGACGGATTAAATCGTTGGAAATCACTGCGCCTCTTCGGTCCTTTCCGCCAAGCTCAAACCAAGTCTTATACCAAGGTGTGCCAGGAAGGTGCGTGATGGTAGAGAGTTCCCCGCCGGTGCGTTTCCCGTATATTCGCCATATACTGCGGAGAAAATTTCGCAGAGGTTCTAACGAAGGATCGGTGGGAAGGGAAATCTCTTTTTCCTCGAAATTGCTCCAATCCATCTCAGAAGCGCGCCTTGTAATTGGCTCGTTGCCAAAAGATTTGAACTCGTGATAAACGGAAGGAAGCACCGGTCCATACTGCCATGCCTCTGGACTTTCGTCTAAAAGCGGTTTTCCTGTTAGTCCGAGGTGCCAACCGTGCGCGAGATACACGAGTTTCGTCAATTGCAATGGCGTAATTGCGCGGCCTTCCGATTCAGCCAGCGCAAGAAAAAAGTTTGCAATTGCTTTGGGTTCGTATGTCACGGCAGACGCCTAGCATATTCTTAGAGCCGCGCGAGTCAAATCGAAAGTGTTCGCGCGAACACTTTAGGGCGCGTGGTTTTTCGCATTCTAACTAAAAATTGGATGCGGATCTTCGGGAATGGCCGCCCTCGCGGGGATCGGAACGGCGGCCAGGCGCAAAGCCGGGTGACTCCTCGGCACCGGGAAACTTGTCCGATTTCTGCAACCCTTGCCGAAATTCCGATTTGCGGTTGCCTGTCGCAGCCTGTCCGTAAATTGCCTTCAAAAACACCGTTCTGAATAATTTTGCGTCACAGCGCGTCATGGCATGCCGTTTGAATTTTTCAGGTTGCGCCTTTCTCAAAAGCCGATTTCCTCGAGCCAGTGGCAAAAGTGAAAAACAGAATTTGGAACGTTTTGGGCATCGGCGCCGGTGGTAGGTGCCTACTCCCGACCACCGGCGCCAGGCCAAAATTGAAACGTGTTTCAATCCGGAAAAAAGAAGATGCCCCGCAGGTATACGAAGTGAATCGCAGGGAGCACAACGGGGCTTACGTCGTAAACATCTACGCTGGTAAACGGCCCGATCAAGTTAAAAAACCAAAACCGGCGCCCACCGGCGCCACCCCATACCGAGCGGCACCCCCGTCGGTCGGTAAATTCCGGCGCCCGGCGCCTATTGAAAAATGAGCAAGCGTCCCCCTTTCGATTATTCCGCGGCCCACATCGGCGCCGTGGAAACGGCCATGTCTACAGACCGCCTTCAGCGTTACATCGCGATGGCGGGAGGAGATCGCGACAAGGGATTTCGGCTTTACGAACGAAACACACAGCTTTCGGAGGCGCTTTATGGCCCGCTGCAGGGTGTGGAGATCGTCCTCCGCAACGCGCTCAACGTGCAACTCGTCAATCACTTCGGCGCTCAGTGGTATGACCTGCTCGCGCATCCTAGCTCGACGCATACGGCACCCCATCTTCGCGGCTCATTCCCGCTCGGGCGCCGCTTTCAATTTCTGCAACAGGCGAAAATCGACGAGGCGCGGGACAAACTCCAGAAGCGAGGAAAGGCCCAAAATACCGGCGCCATTGTCGCGGAATTGTCCTTCGGTTTCTGGGTTTCAATTCTGGCGCGCGATTATCACTGGCTGTGGATTCAATGTTTGCACCGCCCGTTTAAAAGCCTTCGGTTGGCCCGCGCCACGGTATCCTTGCGGGTGGACGATATTCGAGTTTTGCGTAACCGAATTGCGCATCATGAGCCGATTTTAAGCCGAAATCTCGCGAAGGAATACGCGGATATCATGGAGACAATCGAATGGCTCTGCGGCACGACCGCTGCCTGGGTGGAAACGACGAGTTGCTTTCTGGGAAGATTCGCGGCGCCTCTTTCCGCAAGTCCGGTGCCGGCTCCGATTTCCTCGGCACCTACAGCGCCGCCCCAGTAGGCGCCAAAAGGGTATTTTCGGTTTACAAGCTTGCAACTTTTTTGAGCGGGGGAGTCGCGCGCGACTCGCTTCCGTTATAGCATATTCGAATATTGGCGAGCGGCGTGAGATCAGACGGCGATTGACGAGCAGGGAAGTTGCGATATGGTCCGCACTGGCCGTTGCGCAACAGCGGCCCGCCTTCTCAACCATCGGCCTAATGAACCGGCGGAGTGCGAAAACCGGCTTTCTCGCGCCTTTATGACGAGAGAGCCAAATAGAGAATTAAAGTCCGTTTCCGATAGCGCCGGAGTCATTCCCGGCGCGACAAGCGTTGCGCGCTTCGGAGGCGGACTTTTTTCTTATCGAGATACCTAACCCTTGCCCATGAAGTAGAAAGCCCGGCGGTGGAACGCCGGGCTTTCGAAAGGGCTCAAACCTATGAAGACCGCTCGTTTGAGTGGAACTGACTTTAGAGAAGTCGGCTCCGCTGTCAATACCTTATTGCCTGCCCCCGAGGCTGGAATTGTGCAACCTTTGAACGCGATTCGGAAGCGTTCAACGCCGGAAATCAGAGAAATGCTCCCGAAGGATGGCGGAGCAACGCTGGAACATCGGTTGCCTTTGGCGCAGTCGCCAATTGCTCCTAGGATCGCGACTGGCTCGCACGAAAGCGGGGATCTGCTGAGCCTCACAGCCACGCTGGACGGTTATACCCGGCACGGTTTCAAAGCGATGTGCGCACACTACGGTTGCACGCCCGCCGACTGGCTCGCCGGTCACTTGCGCGACGAGGTGATTGCATGGTTGGAACTGAGCGGCGCCGATCCGCTTTTGCCCGCGCTCATTGCCGCGGAAAATCCGCTCGTGGACGAGGAACGGCAAGCCAACTTGCCGGCTAGACGCGAATCAACAGCGGAGGAGTTTGGCGCTCTATGAAGGACCCGGAGAAACTTGCGGGACGGGCATCTTTATATGCGCTCATCATTGACGAGGAAGTCGCGGCAATCTCGAAGAAGCGACTTACGGCAGAGCAACGGGCCGACCTCATTCTTGAGGACCTCAACCCATATCGGCCGTTAACCTCTGCGCAACGTGCATCGCTCGCCGGAGTGTCAGAAAGCGCCCTCAATAAACGAAAATACGGAAAGCGCGCGACGCACTACCCAGGCGGAGGCGCGAAGGCACAATGAAGAACGGCGCGAATTCTTCGGACCGAGCGACTCTGCTGTCGCTCCTGATAGACAAGGAGGTGCTCGATATTCTCAAAGGGCGGCTTTCGCCCGAGATGCGAGCCGATTTGGTCATGGAATTGGTGAATCCCTATCGACCGCTGAAAACCAGAGAAAAGGCAAAACTCGGCGGCGTTAGCGAGAAGGCGATCACTGAGAGGGCGGCGAGAGAGAGAGACGGTTTGCGCCCCATTTAGCATCAGCAAAAGCGACGAACGGCGCGCCCTCACAAGGCGCGCCGTTTCTTTTTGCTCTCGGCGAGGGCGGAAAGGTGAAGGGCCCATTTCCCGGTGAAGGGGGTGGGGTTCACCACTTAAGTTATTTATTTAATGGACCTTGTGACGCAAAATGAAGGGGTGAAGGGATAAAACGTAAAAATGGAAACTTTTCACTCCTCGGGGGCAACGGAAGCGGGCTTTGCGGCTTTCGGCGGCTTTGTGAGATCGGGGAGGCCGACAAGCGCGGCTCTCTTTGTGGCGTCGTCAATATGCGTGTAGTTGGCTGAAACGGCGGCGGAATCATGTCCAACGATGTCTTGAACGATGGCAGATCCGATGCCCGAGCTTTTCGCCCAACTTGTGAAAGTGTGGCGGAGCGAATGAAAGCCCAGTTCGCCGATTTCACGCCGGCCCCCACGCCCTTTGCCGGTGCCCTTGTGGGATCGGGACTGCGCCAGTCCGGCCTCAACGAGTAGTTCGTGAAATTCGTTGCTCAGAGAGCCAACGTGTTCGTCCTTTGAAGCGCGGAGGAGCGCCGCAGCATGCGGAAAGACTGGCGCTTTGGGATCGTCCGAACTGGGAAGGGCCGCGAGGCATTGATGCAGCACCGGAACCATTGGGATATTTTGGGTGCGCCCGGTTTTTCTGGTGATGAACCGAAGCTCTTCGCGGGCAAGATCGGCGTTTTGCCAAGTGAGCCGGGCGATATCGCCAAGCCTCTGGCCTCCCCCGTAAAATCCGGTGAGGATCATTGCCCGCCACTCAGTCGAGGCCAGATCGAGTATTAACCGAAGTTCCTTTTCTGTAAATGGGCGCCGGCCCGTCTTACCCGCGCTCGCTTTGAGCACGGGGATGGTTTTCGCCTCGTTCGTCCCCACAAGTTTTTCTTTGAGCGCATCCTCAAAGGCTATGCGCACGATTTTCAGGGCAACATTCACGCTGCCGACTGCGAGACGAGTAGCCAAGTCGTCTCGAAACGCGGCAATATCTCGACGAGTTATCGCCGCTATATCGCGCGAAGCCGCGCCGCCGAGATGAGAAAGGAAGTGGGTTTTTGCCTCCGCATATTTCCGCGCGGTCGCCGGCGCTACTTCCACCTTTTTGCGCGCGAGCCATCGTTCAAAAAACTCCGTTACCGTCGCGCGGGCGAGTGATCGCCCGCCGAGCCGTTCGTAAAGACGAGCGACAAGCTCGCGGGCTCGCGGCTCATTGAGGCCGCAACGCTCATGCAGTCGTTCCGCAAGGGCACGGGCGTCGCGCTCGCTGAGACCGGCGCGCGCTTCGGTCTCCAGGACGGCGGCAACGCGCTCCGCCATTGAGCGGCTTGTAAGCTTCGCAGATTCTTTCACGCGCCGACCATCAGCCAGGGTATAACAGACGCTCCAATATTTCGATTTCGGGTGTTTCCAGACGCTCGCCATTCGCGAGGAGTAAGAACAAAAATAAGAACAGGCAAGGACGGTTTTGACGGCATTGACGGCTAGGAAGGCTGATTTCCAGAGGGTTAGAGCACTCCCCTCTTTTCGGCTTGGGTTACGGGGGTTCGAATCCCCCCCCATCCGCGCCGCGCTTTGCAAGTCGTTCGCGTTGAAGTAAGTGTCTCAGCATCAGAGAGAAGGAAAAGTACGATGCTACGAAACCCTGCTACAAAACCACTGACTTCGATGCCCGGTCATTCCCGTCTTTTTCGCCGTGGTGCGACGTATTATTTCCGAATGGGAGTGCCGCAAGAATTTCGTTTTGCCCTCGGAAAAACCGAAATCATCAAATCACTCCGCACCACGGATTTCAGCGAAGCAAAGCGTCTTGTGGTTCTCGAATCTGCGCATGCCGACGAGCTACTGGCGAATGAACGGCGAAAATTGAAACGTGTTTCAATTCCGCCTCAAAAGCTCGGCAAGCTCTCCGAGGCGGAAATGCATCGACTCGTTTTTGAGTGGTTTATCGGAGAAGAACGGCAGTCGCTCGAATGGTGGGAGAAAACCGGGCAGTTCCAGGATCAATCAACGCTCGATGATGTTTTGGACACGCTCGCTATCGACGAAACCGCAATCAACGGAGGAAGCCATCAGTATGAGGTGGACGATGGCAGATTTGCTCTCGACTCGTTTCTCGCGGAGAAAAGCTTGGAGTGCCCCAAGGATTCGCCCGAGTATAAAAAGCTCCTACACGTATTCCGCATGGGCCGACTGGAAACGCTGACGCGCCTGCGGAACAAAATCGAGCGAAAGCCCTTCGAGGCACGTGAACCACTTTTTCGGGACGTGTTCGCGCACACACCAATCTCGGCAAATATCCCGCCCTCAATTACGCTCGGCGAATTGCTCGACCGTCACCAGAAATTGATCAAAGAGACGTTATCCGAGACAACTTTTACGACCTACCAAACCCCGGCTCGGGTCATTCGCGAGATACTCGGCGAAAACACACCATTGAAGACCATCACGCGGGCCGACATGGAGCGGCTCACGGAAACGATTAAAGCGGTGCCTCGAAATGCACGCCAAAGGTATCCTAATTTGAGTGTAAAAGAGGCAATAGCAGCAGCCACAAAACGCGGCGACATGCAGCGACTCGCTCCGAAATCGTTGGAGAACTACTTCGTCAACATCACGGCTGTTTTTAATTTTGCCGTGGAAGAGAAATTCATCTCGGAGAGTCCGGCGAACTATCGCTCGTTCAGAGAATCCCACCGCACAAAGGACACGACGAGGAAAGAACTCTTCTCGTCGAATGAACTGACAGCGATATTCTCTGCTCCCCTCTACACGGGTTGCTTGAACGATAAAACCGGATTCGCGAAGCCGGGGCCTGATATTATCCGGCGAGGCCGATTTTGGGTTCCCCTGATTGCGTTATTCCAAGGCACCCGATTAAACGAGGCTTGTCAGCTTTACACGGAAGACGTTCGCGAGCGCGATGGCATTCCGTATTTCTCGATTCGTGAAGACCTGGACGCGGACGAAAAGACGGAAAAACGATTGAAGAATTCCGCGAGTGTGCGCGATGTCCCAATCCATCCAATGCTTCTCCAGATGGGGTTTTTGACGTTCGTCGCCGACCGGCGCAGCGACTCCGCTGCTCGTCGACTCTTCCATGAATTGCCAATCGGAAAAACGGGCCGATACAGCAATCCTTTCTCAAAGTGGTTTAGCGGCTTTCTCATCCGAGCCATCGGCTATAAACCGAAGGCAACGTTTCACTCATTTCGTCATCATTTTCGGACTGCCTTACGGCTCGAACGTGTGGGCGATGAGAACGTGGAAGCGCTGGGCGGATGGTCTGGAGATGAAAAACAACAGCGGAAGTATGGAGCCGCTCCTTCGCTTCGCTTGCTTCTGGCGGACTTGGAGAAAGTCCAATTTCCAGACCTCGATCTTTCTCACCTTTTCGAGCGCTGACGTTTTCCCTTCGTTGCTGAGACTTGCGGCGGAGCATCTGGAAACTGAACCTTCGTCCGTTTGGAGGGATTGAGCCTCGTCCTTGGGAACGGCGGCGCAAGAAGCTGCCAGATCTCGATTCCGTAGGCGTTGGCAAATCGCTCCAGCGTCGAGAATCGCAACTCGCGCTTTCGACCAGCCTCCACGGCTTGGTAATATTTGTAGGAGAATCCGCACTGTTCTGCGAACGCCTCTTGCGTAAGGCCGTGCGCCTCACGCAATTCGCGCAGACGTTTTAGCAGGGATACGAAAGCGGGACTCTCCACTTGGCCAGCATCCCCAGAGCGCACGCCCGGAAACACCTCACTATCGGTAGTGCTCGCAAAGCCTGTGACGGGGTGTCAAAATCCGAGGCATGAGCATCCCTGCGCATCAATCGGATTCGATTTCAAGGACGACCCGCTTTTTCTATGCCGACGAACGAAACGAGCCGATTGGGCCGCTCTCATGGGAAGATTTGCAGCGCCTCGAAAGCGAAGGAGTCATTTCGGGCCACACGCAGGTGATTGAGGAAACTGGCACAGCATGGAGGCCGCTGGCGTCCGTTGCTCAGCCGAGCCCCGCTGCCCACGAAACAAGCTTTGACGGTTCAACTGTAAAAAGCAAAAACACAGCGCCTCTCACGCCAATTGGAGCGTGCCTCTTGCTCACGCTTTTCGCGCCGCTCGGCATCTATGTGGTGCTGCGAGACCGGCAGTTTTCGAAGACCCTAAAGACTGGGCTTTGCCTATCGGGGCTCTTCGTTGCCGCGCCTTTCCAATTGCTGCTCGTCGCGATAATCGTGACCAGCGCGTTCCATCATGCAGACCCGGCACGAAGAGCGGCAGCATCGTTGCCGTCCATCACGGATTCGACCCGGTTCCTCGCTAAAGGTTGCGACATGTATGCGGACGAGCAGTCCATTCGAGAATCAAATTCCGAACCGGTGCAATCCCCGGCAAAACCCACTCCTGTAGATTCACCCGAAGCTGTCGCTCAGAGGCTCCACGAACTTTACCCCAAAGACTTCAAGGCCCCTTCAAAGCCCGATCCCGATGGCGACCGCGCTATCGCCGCCCGCAATCGTTTGAAAGGTGAAGGCACGATTTGGACTGAAAAGTTCGATTTGCCCGTCCGAGTGCTGAAAACCGGCGGTGCCTTCCAGAGCGCCTTGGTAGAGCCGTTGGAGAAAGGAATCACACGACGTTCACAGTTTTGGGTGCTGGAGTCAGACCTCCGCTCAATGAACGATCCCGCCGCCCGCGTCTGGGTCTCACAGCGAATTGTAAGGCAAAAGGATTTCGTCTTCACATTCACAGGCCACAATCGAACGATGGTCGGAAGCAGCAAAGTCGCCAAATTGGCAGACATGCTCACAGGGATATACGATGGAAAAATCCCCGCGAAAATTGCGCCCAAATATCTATTTGAGCCCGACGCAATTTCGGCCACGTTTTCGAAGATCGCGGGCGATTTCTTGATTTACGAAGTTTTTGTTTCTTACGGAACTTCGTTCTCGCCGGAACGTTCCGTGGAATTTGCGGTGCATCGCAATCCTGAATTCGAGCGCCAGTTTTCTGACATCGAAGGTTTCTATGAAAGGCTTGGACGCTCGGGCCGTGAAGGGCACAGCAACGGAGGCCCTCTACGTCAAGCGAGCGTCATCGTGTTGGGAACTCAAGAATTCACTACCGTCGCGGGACTCGTTAAGGTCGTTCCCGTCGTAGAGATCGTGAACGTCCTTCCTTAAAACTCGCCTCTGTCACGATTCCACCGATTTGGGGAGTCGAGTTGAGAAGTGTCTAGGTTTCCTGGACAAACCGGACACACAGTAAAAGGTGTCGAGCGTTCAGTCGCTGACCTCACACTGCGCTGCAAACGGCGGGCTGAGAACCCAGCCCGGCAGTATGGCAGGCCGGAGTTCACAAACGCGGTTCTGGCAATTCAGAGGCGCTTTTGGACGGTGGTCGCGGATTGCAAAGCGAAAGATCTACTACTCCCGCGGGAGTAACTCCGAGCATCTTGCGGCGTTTTTTGCTCGCATGGCGTTTCCGCCAGTCTGATTTTGTATTCATATCAGATGGCGGCGGTGTCAACTTTGCAGGATTTTCGGTGAACGGAGAGTGCTTCATAGGAAAGAACGTCGGAACGATTTTCCAAATGCGTGGAATTCCTCGTATTTGGCCATGAGCACGCATCCGATTCCGTTGATTCGCTCCATAAGTCACTGGCGTTCAGAGCACAGTCGCCAAACTCGCACCGCCCCCTCGATTCGAAGATTTCTCATTTCCCGCCTTCTTTGAGGTCGCTTTAGTTGCGAGAACTGCAATTCTATCAACCTAATGACCGTCAACGAAATGACCCTCTCGCGCCCCTCTCCGTCGCTCGATTCCTCCCCAGCCTTCAACGTTTGCGCTTCAGTTCCGGCGCTCAACCCGGCGAGCGTCTATCTCGAATCACTCGGCAGCGATGTTTCCAAGCGAACGATGATTTCTCCGCTAAACCGCGCTGCCTCGATTCTGAATCCCGAACTTTCTGGTAAAGACGCGTGGCTATCCGTGCCGTGGCACAAGTTGACCGCGCCTGCCGTGCGAGCGCTCATGGCAAAACTCGATGGAAGCCCCGCAACGCGCAACAAGGCGCTCGCCGCACTGAAGGGCGTTGCGCGTTCCGCTTGGGAAATGAGACTCCTTGAGACAGACGAGTTGATGCGGATTCAGAGCATCAAAGGCGACGCGGGAAGTCGCGAGCCAGCGGGGCGCTACATTCCTACAGGAGAAGTAACCGCGCTGCTTCAGGCATGCGCCAAAGACTCGTCACCCGCCGGTGCGAGGGATTCCGCAATGATTGCACTCGCGGCTGCGACGGGCGCCCGTAGGGCTGAAATTGCTTCAATCGTGGCAGAGAATGTGACACACATCGCAGATGAAGGCCGCTATGCGATTCGAATCATTGGCAAGAGAAACAAGGAGAGGACTTTGCACGTAACAGGAAATGCAGCCCGCATACTGACCGAGTGGATTGAAACACGTTTCAACTGCCCCGGCGCGCTGTTCTGCGCTATCCGCAAGGGAGGGACAGTGCTCCCAGAACACGAGATTTCAACCACCGCCGCCGACAATATCCTTCGAAAGCGCTGCACGGAGGCGGCATTGGAGAATCTCGATTGGCATGACCTTCGCAGAACCACCGTCAGCAATCTGCTCGACGCAGGAGCCGACATTTCCACCGTCGCTGGAATCGTGGGGCATTCCTCCGTCAACACAACACGTCGCTATGATCGCCGACCCGAGCGGGCACGCATCAAAGCTGCGGAATTGATTTCAGTGGCATATTTCACACGGGCGTTGACGTAGATCCCCTCTACTAGAGAGATTCCCATCAATCCCCCAATGCCCCTCCCTCTATTCTCCCCAAATCAAAGAGTTACTCAAGAGTCAGGACGAGAAGACAAAGTCGAAATCGACATTGGCACATGGGCCATCACCACTACCTTCGCAGGATTTGAGAACATAAGATCCTTGATCGCGGGGCCGCCCGCTTTGATTCGTTCAGTGGTAGAGGACGATTGGCACAACTTTGGTTACATGTTCAATCGCCCCAGCAATCCCGGACCGAAACGAAATCCTCTAATCGTCCGAACCAACACCCTTCTTGGGTTCAACAACTGCATCCTGTGGCCGCCCCTGCTATTTGCCGGAAAGTGGTCACTTGCCTACACGATGTGGCCCGGAAATGAGCCGCGCTCGAAAGAGACCATTTTGCAATTGCTCCTGAATCCGACTCGTTTCATCCGACATCAACCCATTCCACGACCGCTACCTCCGTCGAACACGCCCGATTGGCCTTCCGCCACCCTAACCACCTCCTACACCGAGTTGGAAACGCATGGTGAATTCTCCTTGGATGGAAAAGACAATTGGATACCGAACGATGAACTATTCGACGCATGGGCGAATCCTGAACGATGGAGACGCCATCTAAACAACTACATCCGAGGTGTCGCGGTAGCATTTCACCAGGAAGTAGAGAGAGTGGTATTCTCGTATGGGGAGTTCGTCTTTTCAGAGTGGGCTAAACTTCGAAAAGTCGAGACATATTGGGAATTTGCGACGCCTGAGCCCATAGAACTCGTCAAGTCTCTCATCCCTCACCTTTCAAGTTATCGCGCTGGCAACACTTCCATTCGCACATTTGAGGCTACGGTTGAAGAGACCGTCGTCAATTCGATCTCATTTCACATGCGGCTAAACGCCAAGACCGCGCTTCGCCTCTACGCAAAGACCAATCGTCGCGTTCGCTTCGAGATTATTCAAGAAGACATCAATCATCGAGAATTGCTTGATCTTCCCTTGCGCCGAAGGGGAGAACGAGCAGTCGCTCCCCAGACAAGCTTTAACGACATCCTCCGAGTCTTGGCAGGGCTTCGTGCGCGGGCGGCGGATGAGCTAAACGGTGTTTTGGAGTTCCTCCAACAGCGCATTACAGTGGTCCCTTCGCAACGCTCCGCGTTTTCTTTTCTCATGTCAGTTGCCGCCGCCCTGCATGACAACGAAATTGCACACACTGTCGTCTCACTGTTGATCAGGCACGGCAGAATTGTCCCTCGCCAGGCGGGCACTCAGATTCGAGACGCTTGTATCCAACTGACAGATGCTGGCATCACCGCTTACGATTCGTCCAGTTGCGTTTATGATGTGACCCAGGAATATCGACATGCCTTGAGCATTCTTCGCGGATATCCGTTAGGAGACTTGGTCATCAACATCACCGCTCGGGATAGAGGAAGGACCATCGCGATCACGGCGAGAGACAGAAGCAGAAGCATCGCAATCACCGCAAGAGATCGACAGAGAAACTCTTCGACACCGATTTCTCAGGCACCCGTCGCTCCCGAAGGCGATTCCGGCACGATCCCTTGAGGAGAGTCTAAAAGAAGTTTAAAACTACTTTTACAAGTTTAAAACATTGGTCTGATACCTACTTCTCACCTGTCGAACAAAAGCAGGTGTATGGCACAAAGAAGTCCAGGACGACTCTCCGCTGCCGCGAGATAGTCGACGCATCGGCTGTAGTTGAAACACGTTTCAATGAGGCTTAAGGTGGCAATCCGATTGCACAGCCCACGGCGCTTCAAGGCGCTCGGAATCCCAAACTAGCAATCTTTTAGTAAAGGTCATTCATCGAAATCCAGTTCCGCCTCTACGTCGCGAAAGCGCACCTCAGCTTCGTCGTCAACAATCGCCAACGCGCTCCCTTTAATCTTGTTTCCGCTCCACGGCTTGTCCGGGTCTTGGTCTCCGTTAACGACAAATACGAATTCTGCCTCCGCCTCGTTCCCTTCAATATTCACGTCCGAGACCTCCACATCATCGACGTCAAAATCAGTCGCATTGGTCGTGGCCATAGCTGAATTCACATCATCCGCATCCAGGAGTTCAAAACGCTTAGCACAGATCAAATCGGTCACCTCGCTCTTGGCCGCCGCTTTCGAGAGTGAACGCAGATGGGAAATATAATTACGGGACATATTTCCAGCCTCAATGCCAGTCGCCGGAATCGCAAGCCGAAGATACTCTCTTGAAAACGATTTCCAGGTTCGAAATAATCGACGACGAGGGCGCTCGGCGAATCTTCGATTTTCGCCACGATAATCGAATCCACCTTACGTTGAGAATTCCCGTAATTTCGTCTTGAGAGCCCTGTCTTGCTGTGGAATTCTTTTTGATTGAAATGGACCACCAAACCATCCTCAAACTGATCGAAAAAGGTGAAGCAATCTTAGGAAGCAATACTTGCCACAACAATCCCGTCGCTATTCACCAACTTCGTGAGATAGCAAAAGCGTTGCTTGTGGCGTCCGAGAACAATGGAGTGATCGATCAAAAGTGCAGCAGCCTGATGGAGTTTGCTGGTATTGCTTATGCCCCCCGAAAGAGTCGGAGTTACACACGTGAAGACGCATACGAATTCGCATCAAGAGACCTGTATGCGATGCGAGTTCACACCCGTCAGCTTCAGCAAGTGAGACCGGCCTCCGGCGAAAGTGGTCGCTCTTCAAAATTGTCCAGATGAACGTCGCCCTCTAAAAATCGGCCTCGGTAACGAACAGCCCCGGATCGACCTAATCCTGTGACTTTTCCACACTCGCCCAAATGATCTGCTCCTTTGGGGAAATCAGCGGCGCATCAACGACGGATGATTTGAATGCTCCTTTGTAGTTAAGGAGGAAGCGTTAGCGCATCCTCCAACAGCTTCACCACGTCCTGTCGAATCACACAGAGGGCAATCGCGGCTAGGCCGTCTCGCTCATCATTCGCGTCCTGATATGCCAACAGCGATCCCTTTAATGTATCCAACGCAAAGTCAACAAGGGAGTATTCCAGCCAATTCTTTCGTCCTTCAGCCGATTGTGGGAATTTAAACATTCGAGAAAGAGCATTTATGGGCTCTGGTTTCGCTGCACAAACGATCAGGATGAAGCGCATACCTCGGTCCACGCGAATAGTAACATATTTCAATCCTGTTTCTTCTTTGCTCGCCTCTACTCGCAGATCTTCCAGCGTCTGCTTCCCCCACTCTTTGAAGACAAGTTTCGTAATCTTATCGGCTGCTTCAAACGAGTCGGATTCAATCATCTTGAGATCATTCTTATGCGTTCGGTTGGCACGCGTCAATATCGGGCACTCTCAATTAGCGTTCCCTCCTTCCGCATTGCCAAAGAACAATTGAAACACGTTTCAAACCTCCCGGAGACTCTCTCTTGCCGCTTCCCTTCTTCTGCTGAAGCCCACTCGAAAGCCGCGAGAGAATCTCGTTGTGAATCTTGCGCAATGAGATTACGTATCGTTCACCTTAAGGAAAGGCAGATTGAAGTCCCGCATCCCGAATTGCTGTGCGCTTAGAAAATTATCCGAACGAACTGACCGAGGAGGACGCCGACGCCGGTTTTCTTCTGCACAAGCTCGAATGCAGACGTTCCCTTCTGACTGCGTTGACTGGAATCCCTTATCAGGAGGTGGTTGCATACCAGCTTTCAAAGTCAGATTTGATCATTAGAATTCAAGACTCCGAAGATGGTCGACCGCGCTATGCCCGACATCGTTGGGGACGCGTCGTCTTCGTGGGATTAAAGCCAGACGACGCGCCGGGATGGCACATATGCGAGCAAGTTTTCTTCAGCGATCCCGGCGAGGCAATTCAGGGTTTTCTCTTTGAAAGTGAGCCAGAAGGGCGTCGAAAAATAATTCCTGAACATTTTAAGGTGTTCGCGTGAATCACGCACCAGACGCCGATTTCCAATTCCCGAAAGACTGAACTCGATGAGCGCTGACTCTATTCCCGCATCTAAAAGGCACTTTATCGATAGAGATTCTGAGACGCCTGTAGAATCACACTTCTTCGAGCAATTGGATCTGGATTTGAATTGGGCTACTGATGACATCAAGGGTTTTCGACAACGATACAATTTTGATTCCTTGAGCGCGTTGGAGGAAAGCTTCAAAATCATGGCTGGTCGTCGCTGGAACCGCTTCAAGGAAGCAGCAAAGGACGGAAACGAAAGGCGTGCTTCAGAAATGAAGTCGTTTGCCAATTTCTGGTATTGTCTCGCCGCCAGGATCGCTGCGCTCAAACACGAATAGCGAATCGAACAAACCACCCTCCCGCTAAATTGACGAATTCGAATAACGATGGACCATTCAGGGAAAATCATTGAGGCAAGGTCTGCCAAAGAGACGTTGGAGTTGTTTCTCCAGACATGGGAGTATTACTTTCCGCCTTCGATGCGGGCGCGATTCGAACAATGCGCCGCTGCATTCGAGATGCGGGATCAAGTGTATTGGATAGACCGCGCCAAAACAAAAACCCCACAAATCGCGGAGGCTCTCCGAAAGCTCGGTGAGTGGGCGGACATCCCAGATTCCGAACTTTTAATGTCGTCATGGGACGATGAAGTATTCTTCTTTTACGTTCTCCGAACGCAATTTCTTGTCGCCCGACTCGCTGCCAAACCAAACGACATGGTCCCCGGTCATTTCGATGCGTTCTGGAAGTGGGCAATGACTCTGAGCAAGGACGAGCCGTGGATGCTTTTTCCAGTGATGACGAAGGATGCTCTCAAAACCGCTCCCTTTAAGCCTCCAATCTGGAGAATTCCATACCCTATTGATTATCCAGAATGAGCAAAAGAGCGATTTCGAGGCGAGAATCTGGGAGAGGCTTGCCGCTTTTATTTTAACTGGCAGTTAAACCTCGCCCCGCGACGCAACGTTCGAATTGCGCGCTGCTCGATTTCCCGCCTTCACCGCCGCAAAAAGGCAGGATTGGGATACAGACGTGAAAAACTTGATCGGATGCTTCCGCGTAAATGAGCTTCCAGTGGAACCGGTGCGAGCAATCATCACAGTTTCAGTTGGAGTCGATGACGGAGAGACGCTGAATGAAGAAATGACATTTCGCCTTTGGGAGCCGCATGGAAGCGGCGGCGGACAGAAATTTGGTAGCGGTGATTTTTCAATCACGGTCTCAGACAAAGGCCTACGATACACTGCAACCGTTCCGTTGGAATTCCGTGACGAGCCGCCAGCCGAGAAACGCGGTAAACTTGAACTAGCGCGCGTCCAGAGCGTGCATCTCTTCGATTTTCAGGCAACCTGTTTCGGCATTTGGGGCATGCTCTTTGAGTTCTCCAGTGATGGCCGCAGCTACCCGTTGAGATTTTCCGTTTGGCCGCGGCCATTGCAGCCAGAGAAAAAAGCAGGACATCGTGAAAGGCTGTAAAGCATCTTACAGGGAATGAGCGGGGCGATTTTGTGAATCGCATAAATTGGGACGTGTTTCAACACGCCTCGGACTCCTGCTTCGTCGCCCCGCGAAATCAATCATCAAAATCGCAATTCCGTCACTACATACACGCGCGAAGGTCACTCGCCTTGTGCGACCAATTGCCACAAAAGAGCTGATTTTTTTCGGCGTCGATAATCCACCGGAAAGCAAACTTGCGCGCTAGGGGATAGTTTCGCATCCGGAGATTATCTTTTTCGCCTTGAGCTTTCTCTTTCCGTATGGGAATTTCGATGACGTGATTCGTCTTCGCCCCTTCGCGAAACATGGGCAAAGCGGAGTTAACTGAACCACGCCCGTCCGATTCTTCTTAGGCCCCTTTCAATTATGCCGAAAATTATCTCGCTTCTCAACATGAAGGGCGGAGTCGGCAAATCCACGTTGGCCGTAAATTTAGCCTGGCAGTTTTACCAGTTCGGAAAGCGCGTTCTCGTTGTTGATCTCGACCCGCAATTCAACGCAAGCCAATACATGCTCGGCGGTGAGGGATACAAGAAACTTGCTCAAAACCAAGCCCCCACGACATGGGATATTTTCGAACAACACACCGCCATTCCCGGCACTCCAAAAAAGATTTTCGACCCCAAGAACGTAATCCATTCAATTCACGCCATATCAAAGTATCGGACCAATTGCCTTCATCTTATTCCTGCCCGCCTAGAACTTTGCTATACCCTGCGGCATCCAGCGGGGAAAGAGCAACTTCTTGCCAAATTCCTCTCCAAGGAAGCCGCTAAATATGATCTCGTCGTGATTGACTGCCCACCTACTGATTCCCTCTTTTCGACGGCGGCCTACCATGCAAGCGACTACATTCTAGTTCCCGTCCGTCCCGAATACCTTTCCACAATCGGCCTTCCGCTTTTAGCTCGGTCTATACGCGAGTTCCGAGAACAACACGAGAACAGTTCACTCGACGTTGCAGGCATCGTCTTCAATTCCACTTCCGACTATCAACCCGAAGAAGGACGCTCGCGGACTGAGGTGACCGCATTGGCTGCTCAACTTGGGTGGCACATTTTTCCGACGTCCATTGACTACTCTCGTTCTTATCCAAAGGGTGCTCGCGAAGCAAAGCCAATCTTTGCGACCTCATATTCGCGAAGCCACCATGCCACTACACTTCGAACTTTTGCGCGTGAACTTGGTTCACGTATTGGCGTGCAATTATGAATGAAGATGACCCTCGCATAAGTCTCCTCGCTGATATTCTCAAACTGCTAAAAAAGCACGGAGAGCAATCATTCCACTTGCTCGCGGAGGCGTTGCGAAAGCCGGAACTGGCGGAAACGCTGACAACCATTCTGCAAGAAACGCCAAAGCGAACTCCCGCAAAGAAGCCTTCAAAGAAAAAGCCAAAGCAAGAGGCCAAAATCCAGAAGCAGCCAGAAGCTCCAACCACAAGCCTGCAACAGTGGAGTGACATTATTCTCACCAAACCGAAGCAGTGAACGGCTGGGATTTGGAATTGCGGGCCGAAAGTGAGACATGTTTCCACCTTCTCAACCTCATCTCAGCGCGTGGGCGTATCGACGCCCTTTTAATTTAGCAGCTGATTGCCGACACGACTCTTCGTTGAAATCCTAAACGCATGACCAACACATTTTCAATTTATGGGCCGGGAAATTTGGGCATCGATCTCGAAGCATTGAAGCTGCTCCCTGAACTGATGTCGGAGATGACAGCGAAACTCGCCGAATTCCAAAAGAAGTTTTACCAGGTAATCCAAGAGCACGAGCGCGAGCTTCCCCACCTGCTCAGTCTTATGCTCAGCTATTCGTGGTATCCGGACTTTCATATTCCCGTCGCCGATTCACGTTCGCTAGAGAAGTGCGCAATTGTCGGGGATTTTACTTCGATCGAGAGTTTCTTAACTGACTACTTCCGCCAAAACGCGGCTCAGACTGAGCGGCGAATCTGCAAGCACTATCCAAAACGAGCCGCAGTGATCTCAGATGCGTTTTCTGCATACCGAGAAGGGCGTTATGTTCTCGCCATTCCTGTCTTTCTTGCACAGGCTGACGGAATAAGTGAAGAACTTCTCTCCGAACATTTTTTCACTTCGAGAAAAAGCATTGCCGAGGCTCAAAGGATTGCCCTGAACGGTCAGCTTAACGGCTATGAGCGTCTGCTATTTGATCCCTTGATCCACTCGGGCACTATTCGAGATCACACCGCCACTCTCGCGGGAAAGACTGGCTACCTCAACCGACATGCCATAATGCACGGGATCGATCAGAATTACGGAACCGAAATCAACGCCCTCAAATGCATCTCGCTTCTGGCCTACTTTTTGATGATTAGAACAATCGCCTCTTAACTGCGCATCATGACTAACGGGCTACGCTGCGGACATTGCGCTCCAAGCTCCTCGAAATTGAGTTTCTGAAAATTCCACTCGCATCCCGTCAGGCATTCGCTCCCCGGATCTATGAGCACTGATTCACCGTCCTCTCCCAAAAGACACTTTGCGGACCTCGCACCTGACACGACGCTTGACGCTCACTTTTTCGAGCAATTGAACCTCGATTTGAATTGGGCTACCGACAATATCCAAGAGTATCAAAAAAAGAACGGATTGGACTCGTTGACGGCACTTGAAGCAAGTTTCCACAATATTGCCGGTCGTCGCTGGAATCGCTTCAAGGAAGCTGAAAAACAAGGAAACGAGAAGCGCGCCGTTGAGATGAAATATTTCGCGAGCTTCTGGTATCGGCTCACCGCCAAAATCGCGACAGTGAAGCCCGACTGAACGAATCGGATGGGCGCACGTCGCCCTCAATCCGGTCACCCTAGCGGCGGGAACTGCTATTTCCCGTGATTAGGCCTTCAACGCTACTTCCACCGATATCACGTCTTCTTTTTTACGCCGCAATTCACTGAGGTTTTCCCTTTTGCTAACGAGCCGGAGCGGGAATCGCTCGTGGAAACTAAGGAATCTTGAGGCAAGCCCCTCCTCCTTCCAAGTCGGCTCGCTCTTTGCGTCACAAGATACGGTTAGAAGCTCCACTTCCAAATCGATCCTCTCCGCGGCAGCGAAACGCGTTAAAATCTCTTCAAATTCGATTTCGTGATCTACATGCGCCTCAGAAATCGGGAAAGTTTTGCCGGAATAATCGGAAGCGAACATTTCTCTGCATCCAACAAGCCGTTTGTCCTTAAAAGCGTAGATTTGCCCACGCACGATTGCACGGAAAGATTGGCGATTGAGCCCTCCTATCGTTTGCACGCAGGCAGCAAAGCCAAAATCAGTCACGGACCCGTCTTCCCGCTCGATCCAAAAACACGTTGTGTTAGGATGGTCCGGAGCTTGATTGACGTAAAATCGCTTCACTCCACATTTCGCTTTGTTCGCGTGCTCTATATGCCCGCGAAAAAGTTCCGCCACGGCAATCGCATAGGCCGGATTCGTGATTGTTGATCCCAATTCCAATCCTCGCCGTATCTCACCGAAAAATTGGCGTGCGGCATCTTTGGAAGGGAACTGAAAATCGCCGAAGCGATATATTCTGCGCGGACTGCGAGGTAATTTTGACACCAACCATGCTCGCACCGGTTCCGCAGTAACCCAATTGAAAAAATCGCACGAAGAACGACAATCGATATAGACAACCCAATTCTCGTTCCATCAGGTCGTCCCACGAGCAAACGACCACGG
>Ga0206949_1205_pt1 | contig 19314 bp, 18 predicted proteins | sample Alteio_BWOrgHeat_40_FD_153240 | JGI IMG/M metagenome (GOLD analysis project Ga0206949, IMG submission 153240) | Enriched cells from forest soil in Barre Woods Harvard Forest LTER site, Petersham, Massachusetts, United States -... | ecosystem: Environmental > Terrestrial > Soil > Temperate forest >...
TTGTCGATCACACCCAAGTTGTAGATTTCCTGCCGATGGTTGCTGGTATAGATGAGCTGAATGCCTGGAATATTGACCGCACTGATCATGGAGTCAAGATGTGCCGCCTTTTTTTCATCCTGTGTAAAAGCAGAAAACGCTGCAAACAGCGACAGACACGTAAGTATTAATTTTCTCATCATTGGTTTAAATGGATAACCCGATTAATTTCCGGTATAAAAAAGACGCAATTAAACCGGCTTATGTTGCATTCCTTCCAAATTTAATTGAAAATCAGGCTTTTATCACATATCGACGTGGTCAGGATCAGGCTTTCGGAATTTCTGTAAGGTATATTACATAAGCTACCATATATCAAATTTAGTTAAGAAAACTTAAACCAAAAAAGCCACCCGTAAAACGAATGGCTTTTTAATATCTGATCTTCCGGTACTATCACACCTTGATCTCAACTTCAACACCGCTTGGCAATTCAAGCTTCATTAAAGCGTCAACAGTTTTTGAGTTCGAACTGTAGATGTCCAGTAGCCTCTTGTATGAGCATAACTGGAATTGCTCGCGCGCTTTTTTATTAACGTGCGGTGAACGCAATACTGTAAAGATTTTCTTTTCAGTTGGTAACGGAAGTGGTCCGCTAACTACAGCACCCGTAGGTTTTACTGTTTTTACGATCTTCTCGGCTGACTTGTCAACCAAATTGTAATCGTATGATTTTAATTTGATCCTGATTCTTTGGCTCATTTTGTTTTTGTTTTTGGCCCGGCTATAAGAGCTATTAACTATATACCGGCTGTTTATTTATTTATAAAGTTGATTGGCAACTAATCTCTAATCACCAATCAACTAATCTCTAACTTATGCGTTCGCTGCAGCTCTTTTGCCTTTTGCTTTGGCTACAACTTCTTCCTGTACGTTACGTGGTGCTTCAGCATAGTGATCAAACTCCATGGTTGAAGTAGCACGGCCCGAAGTGATGGTACGTAACTGGGTTACATAACCAAACATTTCTGAAAGTGGTACAGTTGCTTTAATTACCTGTGAGCCTGCACGTGAATCCATACCTAAAAGCTGGCCACGACGACGGTTCATGTCACCGATAACATCACCCATGTTTTCTTCAGGGGTTAATATCTCAATTTTCATGATCGGCTCCAGCAATACCGGTTTACATTTTGGCAATGCTTCGCGGTAGCAGCTACGAGCGGCAATTTCAAACGATAAAGCGTCCGAATCGACAGCGTGGAACGATCCGTCGAACAAACGAACTTTCATGTTCTGTAATGGGAAACCGGCTAATACACCGTTATCCATTGCAGCTTTAAAGCCTTTTTCAACAGAAGGGATAAACTCACGTGGGATTGAACCACCGCTTATCTCGTTAACAAACTGTAATCCCGGTACATTGTCATCGCTTGGCGAAATGTGTACCTGTATATCGGCAAATTTACCACGACCACCGGTTTGTTTCTTGTAAGTTTCGCGGTGAGTAGTAGTACCTGTGATAGCTTCCTTGTACGCAACTTGCGGAGCGCCCTGGTTAACTTCAACCTTAAACTCACGTTTCAAACGATCCATGATGATATCAAGGTGAAGCTCGCCCATACCTGAAATTACAGTTTGGCCGGTTTCTTCGTCTGTTTGTACACGGAAGGTTGGATCCTCTTCAGATAATTTACCAAGAGCCATACCCAGTTTATCAACGTCGGCCTGTGTTTTAGGCTCGATAGCTAAACCAATAACCGGCTCAGGGAAATTCATCGATTCAAGTATGATCGGGTTCTTCTCGTCGCAAAGTGTATCGCCTGTTTTAATATCCTTAAAACCAACTACCGCTGCAATATCACCTGCACCTACGTTAGGTATAGGATTTTGTTTGTTAGCGTGCATTTGGAATATACGTGATATACGCTCTTTGTTTTCTGAACGCATGTTATATACATACGAACCAGCTTCCAAATTACCTGAATATACACGGATAAAGCACAAACGGCCTACAAATGGGTCGGTTGCGATTTTAAACGCTAAAGCTGCGAATGGTTCTTTTTCTGATGGCTGGCGTAAAACTTCTTCGCCTGTATCAGGGTTGGTACCTACAATACCTTTGTTATCCAAAGGTGAAGGCAACAGTTCCATCACATAATCAAGCATGGTTTGTACACCCTTGTTTTTGAATGATGAACCGCAAACCATAGGAACGATCTTAGCATCTAAAACAGCGGCACGTAAAGCATCCAATATTTCGCGCTCGGTGATCGACTCAGGAGCTTCGAAGAATTTCTCCATTAAGCTCTCATCATAATCAGCTACTGATTCAAGCAATTTTTCTCTCCACTCAGTCGCTTCTTCGATCATATCCTCAGGGATAGGCACTTCGGTAAAGGTCATGCCTTTATCATGCTCATTCCAAACAATACCTCTCCAGTTGATTAAGTCAACCACGCCTTTGAAGTTTTCTTCAGCGCCAATTGGTAACTGTAACGGAACAGCGTTGCTGCCTAACATGCTTTTTACCTGTTTTACAACATTTAAAAAGTCGGCGCCGCTGCGGTCCATTTTATTTACGAAACCTATGCGGGCAACGTTATAGTTGTTGGCAAGTCTCCAGTTAGTTTCTGATTGCGGCTCAACACCGTCAACAGCACTAAAAAGGAAAACCAAACCATCAAGCACACGCAGTGAACGGTTCACCTCAACGGTGAAATCCACGTGACCCGGGGTATCAATAATGTTAATGTGGTAGTTATGGCCACGGTATTTCCAGTTAACGGTTGTAGCAGCCGAAGTAATGGTGATACCACGCTCCTGCTCCTGCGCCATCCAGTCCATGGTAGCCGCGCCTTCGTGTACCTCGCCTATTTTGTGGCTAACGCCCGAATAGTAAAGGATACGCTCGGTTGTAGTGGTTTTACCGGCATCGATGTGAGCGGCAATACCTATGTTTCTTGTATATTTTAGATCTCTTGACATTCTTATTTTTTTTTGATTTCTCCGATTTCTTCTTTAATGATTACACCGATTATAACGTGTAAACATAAATAATCGGTGTAATCGTATTATTAAATCGGTGTAATCTAATTTTATTAGAACCTAAAGTGCGAGAACGCTTTGTTGGCCTCAGCCATTTTGTGCGTGTCTTCTTTCTTCTTCACTGCTGCACCTTCACCTTTAGCTGCCGATATGATCTCGCCTGCTAATTTCTCCATCATGGTTTTTTCACCGCGACGGCGGGCATAGCTGATCAGCCATTTCATACCTAAAGCTACTTTACGTTCAGGACGAACTTCGGTAGGCACCTGGAAGTTTGCACCACCAACACGGCGGCTTTTTACTTCAACAGCAGGCATTACGATATTTAAAGCTTTTTTCCAGGTTTCTAACCCGTTTTCGCTTGTTTTCTTTTCAACTATTTCAACTGCATTGTAAAATATAGTGTAAGCGGTTGATTTTTTACCATCGTACATCATATTGTTAACAAACCTGGTTACCAAAATATCATTGAATTTTGGATCAGGAAGAAGGATTCTTTTTTTTGGTTTTGACTTTCTCATTGCTATCTATCCTCCTTTAATTATTTCTTTTTACCTTTTGCAGGGGCTGCAGCAGCTTGTCCTGGTTTAGGGCGTTTAGTACCATATTTACTACGACGTTGGTTACGGCCGGCAACACCTGATGTATCTAACGCGCCACGGATGATGTGGTAACGTACACCCGGTAAGTCTTTAACACGACCACCGCGGATCAATACAATTGAGTGCTCCTGCAAGTTGTGACCTTCACCAGGGATATAAGCGTTAACTTCTTTACCGTTGGTTAAGCGCACACGTGCAACTTTACGCATTGCTGAGTTTGGTTTCTTAGGGGTAGTGGTATACACGCGTGTGCATACGCCTCTTCGCTGTGGACAGCTGTCCAACGCTGGCGACTTACTCTTGTCAACCAGAGCTACTCTACCTTTTCTAACTAATTGCTGAATAGTAGGCATTCTTTGTTTTTTTCTTTACAGTTTTTATCCCTCGCCCGCCAACACGGCGGACTTATTTTAAGGACTGCAAAGGTAGCTACTATTTTTCTGATTTTCAATAGGGTGCGAGAAGTTTTTTGTTAAAGGTTACCTTTAAGCATAAAATGTATTAATTCTACATATCCTAAATCAAATGAAAATCGCCTGGCATATAATTAAAAAACATGTTATAGCAATAATTATGTTTTTGCTATACACGCTTCTTTGGATAAGAATTTTGGTGATTAGTGACAAACTAAAGCATGTACTGGATTCAGGATTATTATACGTGTTTATGCTTTTTGTAGGCGCAATACTTATTTTGGTTCATCTGGCTGTAGCAATAATATATAGACAACCAAAATTTCATTTATTAATGATAATTATCACCGTTATTCAGATGATTATTTTATGCTATTTGTAAATCAATGCCACTGCTACTATTAAAGTCAGCCCCGCTTTTCGCTCATACTGCACAAGGCATTAAGCGCGGGGCCGGTATCCGCTGCAATCGGGTTTAGGGATAATGGTTTGCTAATTATATTATTTAATTTAGCTATCAATAAATTAAATGAAGCGCAATGAATTTTCAAAGTTTAGCCCCTTATGTAAATTACATATTCGGCTTATTTATATTAACCTTAATACTTTATCTAAAGACTTTCATTTCTGAGAAAGCAAAAATTAAAGTTTTATTAGAGAACACAAGTAGATTAACAGAGGAAAAGGAATTGGTAACAAGTAAATTTCAAAAAGAAATTGAATCAATAAAAAAGGAACATGATTTAGATATTGCTAAGAGAAAATACATATACGAAAGCAAAATGAACGCTTACAACAAGTTTCTTACTTTTTTTAGATGATTTCAATTCAAAAATGGCTGAAGAAATGACGGCGAAATCCTTTCCAATTATAAAAGATTTTTTTAAAGATCATTTAAGCGCTAATAATTCAAAAAAACAAGCTTCCGTTATGTCTGACTTTTTTAAAAAAGTCTTAGATATATCCAATGAGGCATATTCAGAATACAGGAAGCTAAAACATGAAACGAATGCTATCAAACTCTGTGCAAGTGATTATGTGTTAAAGCAGCTTGATGAACTTGAGAAGTCTACTAAAGAAAGTTTAGACGAGGCAGAGATTATGATGAACCGTATGTCAGTACTTGTCCGATCAAATGATCAAAAATTCAATGAAGAATACCAGTCATATATAAAATCTTTAAGTGAAAAGGTTGTGATTCATAAAAAATATTTGATTGAATATATGCGCATTGATTTAAACAATATCTAAGTTATTGCATGAATAAATCGCTTCTCGTTCAAATTATATTATAATATCACACTATGACTAACTCATTTTAAGTACTTTATACAAAAGCATATTCAGGAATTGCTTCACCGTACCTTGCAGCAACGACATAGATGGAATAAACTATGAGCTGTACCAAAGCCATCTCTTCGTCATTAAATAATTTTCAGCCAACACACCAACTGATTTATTTGTATTAGTAACGTCTTGGTAAATTCGGCTTAACATGGCTGGTTTAAATTACCACACATTATTTAATACAATATCATATGTTAAACAAAGCCGATATTTTCACCTACCCTATAAATGAGCAGTACGAAACTGCAGTTGCTTATTTTTCTATGGAGTTTGCCATAGACCAATCGCTTAAAATTTATAGCGGCGGGCTGGGCTTTTTGGCAGGTTCGCACCTGCACAGTGCTTATGAACTAAAACAAAACCTGGTAGGGATAGGCATTTTATGGAAATACGGCTATTATGACCAGGAACGGGATGAAAACGCGATGATGAAACCCGCTTATGTTGAAAAGGAATATGCTTTTTTACAGGATACCGGTATTATGGTTACAGTACAGGTACACAACGCGCCTGTACATGTTAAGGCCTACCTGTTAAAACCTGACACCTTTAATTCGGCACCATTATTATTACTGAGTACCGATATACCTGAGAATGATTACCTGGCGCGTACCATCACACAACATTTGTATGATCCGCATGCACCTACGCGCATGTCGCAAAGCATGATATTGGGCATAGGCGGCGCTATGGTGCTGGATGCTTTGGGTATTGAACCTAATATTTATCATATGAACGAGGGGCATTCCGTGCCACTGAATTTTTACCTGTACGCCAAATACAAAAACCTGGATGAAATTAAAAAGCGCGTGGTTTTCACAACGCACACACCCGAAATGGCCGGAAATGAAGAACATGGTTTTAGTGAATTGAATGACATGTCGTTTTTTTATCATTTGCAGGAGCATGAAGTAAGATCGTTGCTGGGTATGAATGATTACAATTTCAATTTCACGCTTGCGGCGCTTAAGTTTGCGAAAAGAGCTAATGGGGTATCGCAAATACATGGTGAGGTGGCAAGGGAAATGTGGGGCAGTTATCCCGGCATATGCGAGATCATAGCCATTACCAACGCGCAAAATAAAACTTACTGGAAAGATGTTGTGTTGGATGACGCAATCAACAATAATAACGATAAGGCGATAACCGACAGGAAAAAGGAACTTAAAAAGTACCTGTTTAAAGTGGTAGCTAACCAATGCGGCAAGCTGCTCAGCGAAGATGTATTGACCATTGTTTGGGCCCGCCGCTTTGCAGGCTACAAACGCGCCGACCTGGCCATGTACGACTGGCAGCGCTTTCTTAACCTAGTTAACGACACCAAAACACCGGTACAAATTATATGGGCCGGTAAACCTTATCCCGAAGACGGGGGATCGATCGACCTGTTTAACCACATTATAGAGCGGGCGAAACCCTTCGCGAATTGCGCGGTGCTGGTTGGCTATGAGCTTGGGCTTTCGGCCGTATTAAAAAGAGGCGCGGATGTATGGCTTAACAACCCCCGGATGTACCGCGAGGCATCGGGCACCAGTGGTATGACCGCCGCCATGAACGGTGCTATCAACGTTTCATTACCTGATGGCTGGGTACCAGAATTTGCGAAGGATAAGGAAAATTGCTTTATTATTCCGCAAGGCCCTAAAGACTCACCCGATGCAGACAAAATAGAAAACGAAAACCTGATGAATACGCTTGAACAGTTGGTTATACCTACGTATTATAATGACCAAAAGCAATGGCTAAACATGGTTAAAAAAGCCGCCGCTGATATAGTACCCGAATTTGAATCGGGCAGGATGGCTGATGAGTATTATAAGAGGATGTATAATAGTTAGGGATAATGCTAATTCGTTATAATCGGGGTTAGACAGGAAACTGCAAATTATCACCATAAAAAAGAGCCCTGAAAATTCAAGGCTCTTTTATAAAAAATCACTCTAAAAAATTTCTTAATAACCACGATAATGACGGTGATGCTGGTGGCCGTAACCATAACCTACATAGCAACCTGATGTTACCGATACTACTGCCACTCCTATTATCAATGCTAATGCAAAAAATCTCTTTTTCATAATCGTAAACTTTAATGTTAACAGCTAAAATTAGCGGCTGTTTAATTATTGGATACGATTAAATGCAAAAGGATTAATTGTGGTATTAATTTTCAAGTTATTACGGGTGGGATGTAACTGCTACGTTAAATTTACCATCGGTAACGCTTTTTGTAGTTGTACCGTCCTGATCTGAAACTAATACCCCGTTAAACGTGCCCTGTACATTGGTGCTGCTTATCGATGTAATGGTAATCGTACTTGCATTCGTTCCGGTGATATCACTTGTAAAACTCACCGGGTTTGTAGTTGATGCGCTTTGCACATACGATATTTGAGGGAATGAAGTAGCATCGGGGCTAGTTGATGAATTTAGCGTATATGTACCTTTAACAATAGGGTTTTCTGAATCAATAGCTATACTTATTGCCTGCGCATTGCTCCCGGTACCGGTAGCACCTGATACTAAAAGCACGTATGATCCGGAGCTATTAGCAAGCACTGCAGTTGCAGCGGTGTTAAAGCTCAAATTTGAACTGCCAACAGTAACTGTAATGGTGTTTGAAGCTGTAGAAGAGTTTTTGTCGCTTTTTTTACATGAAGAAAAAGCAAGCATTACACATGCCGAGAAAAGTAAAATTTTTTTCATTTTAATTGTGATATAATGTTTAAGATGTGCAAAGATAATAATTTTCTAATAACAACATAGTAATGTCCTTATTATCTTTCACTAATTAAAAACATATTCAATCACTATCGCTTCTCCACCCTATCCCAAAACCCGCCAAAACTATTCAACCTAACGCCTTCTTCCTTAAAAAAATCACCCGGGAAACCTAACGGTATAGCACTTATCTCATCCAGGCGCTTCAACTGCTCATCACTTAAAACCACATCAATAGTTTTCAAATTATCCTGCAACTGCTCCACTTTAGTAGCACCAACAATCGGTATGCATGAGAATCCTTGTTTTCTCGTCCATTCCAAAGCCACGTTACCCGGTGGTATACCTAATTCATCAGCAACAGCCATCACCACGCGGGTAATGCTTTCACTGCGTTCGTTCAGGCGGTTGCTTTCGGGTTTTATGCGGCCCTGTTCGCCGCGCAGGTATTTACCAGTTAGCGCTCCCCCGCCTAAAGGCGCCCAGGGCGTAACCGTCATGCCGAAATGTTTGGCCATGGGTATCAGCTCGCGTTCGGGTGTGCGTTGTATTAGGCTGTATTCAACCTGCAAGGCTATAAACTGGCTCCAGCCCATTAGTTCGGCAAGGGTGTTGCCTTTGGCTACTACCCAGGCGGGCGTATCGCTTATGGCGGCGTAGTTCACTTTGCCCTGGCGAATAAGGTCGTCAAGACCGCGCAATACCTCGTCGATGGGTGTAATGTCATCCCAAATGTGGAGGTGCAGCACGTCAATAAAATCAGTCTTTAGTCGCTTCAGGCTTTCCTCTACGCTGCGCATCATATTTTTGCGGTTATTGCCCGATGCATTGGGATTGGTGGTGTTATCCTTTAAAGTGTATTTGGTGGCCAGTGCAAAATAATCGCGGTCGTGGTGACTGATGTAATCGCCGATGATCTTTTCGCTGGTACCGAGTTTGTAAACATTGGCGGTATCGAGGAAATTGCCGCCTGCGTTGGCAAACTCATCCATTATGGCAAAGCTGGTGTCTTTGTCGGCGCCCCAACCGTTTTCGGTGCCAAAACCCATAGTGCCCAGGCATAGTTCAGATACTTTAAGGCCGCTGCGGCCGAGTAGTTTGTATTTCATAAGCCCCCTCTAAATCTCCCCCGGAAGGGGAGACTTTATGTTTTTAATTTATTAATAAAGTGTTTTTTTAAAGCCCTCCCTTCCGGGGAGGGTTTGGGTGGGGTTGCAAACAAATTTCCCCCTATTTCAGTTGTAAATAAACATACAATTTATTTACCATGAAAATCATCACCCTGCATAAACACATAAATATTGACAAGGTGTACAATCACCTGAAACAAAACCTTAATGTTACTTTCAGAAAGCATAAGCCGGGTATATTTGAGTTTAAGGTAGAAAAGAACGCCGATAACAGCATAGATGTTTCCCTGCCCGAACTATACGAGGAAGTATTATATCATATTGAACCCGACGGCAACAACCTCAATATCACCCGCTCCGAACATTATGTTGATGATGTAAACTCGCTCACACTCGAAAGCGCCATGAATGAGCTATTTGATGAACTCTCAGGAAAGAAAGGAACGGACCTGGTACAGGAGGGCTAAGGTTATGGGTGATTCAAAGGGTATTGGATCAAACCTTTTTGGGTGCTTTTCTAACGAGCTTCATTAAATATTCGTCATCAGGCATTGTCGGCAGGATCATAGGGCCGGTCGGGAATTTATTTTCGCAAACTCTGCATTTATAATATGGCTCTTGGTTCAATATGCCCTTAATAAGATAAATCGTTGTTAGAATTACAAATACCAGTGAAAGAAGGAAACTCCCGCCGAGTCCTATCAGAACGACAGGATCAACGTCTTCTCCTTTCAAGCCATAAATTTCCCAAAAGAGTAGCGGGAGAGGAATTAAACACAAGGCTGCCCTTATTAAATATTTTCGCCTGCTACAAAGTATAAGGCTGCGGCTTTTGCAATTTGGGCATTGTAATGTATTCATCGTGCTCAGGATGAGCCTAAATTACAACATTCTCAGATAATAAACGGAAGTGGAATTCAACTATTCTCCAATAACTAATCTCTGGTGACTAACCTAATCTATCCAGCTAAATTTATACTCCAGCATTGGATTTTTCATACGCTCGGCTACGCGCAGCAGGCGGTCGGGGAGTTTCATGATATAGTCGCGGGCTTTTTCGCCGGTTTCGTTCAGGTCGGTTACGTTGGTTATTTTCCAGTCCTCTATCAGTTCCTTCAAAATATCAACATAATCAATAGCTGTATAAATACCCAGACGTTGTGCCGCATCGGTAAAATGGCCAAAAGTTTGGCCTATCTTTAAGCCAACTTCGCGTAAAAAGTGAGCAGGCATTACAATCTTTTTGCGCATCATATCCTCAAAAGCCAGCATGGCTTCGTTCGGATCTACCTCGAAGATCTTTTCAATAAAATATTTATAGGCTTTGGCATGGCGTGCCTCGTCTGATGCTATTACACCGCACATTTTCGATAGCAGCGTATCGCCATCTTTTTTTGCCTGCGATGCCACCCTGCGGTGCGAAATATTGGTAGCCAGCTCCTGGAACGAGGTATATATAAAGTTACGGTACGGATCGTGCCCGGTGCCAATATCAAAACCATCAGCAATAAGGTATTGGGTGGATATTTCCATCATCCGCATATTCACACGGCCCGAAAGGTAAAGGTATTTATTCAGCAAGTCGCCATGGCGGTTCTCTTCGGCTGTCCAGTGGCGGGTCCATTTCATCCAGCCACCTTCTTCATTGTCAGATACCCCCTGAACCATTGCCAGCCATGTTTCATAGCTTGGCAACGCTTCTTCGGTGATAGTATCGCCAATTAAAACAGCCACCAGGTCGTATGACAAGCCCTGGGCGCTTTCCTGCAGTTCTTTTATTTCGCTGAAAAAGGTATCCCGCGAAGCATCCGGTAAAAAATCCGTAGGCTGCCAGATAGTGTCAATGGGCTTCAAATATTCATGCATCTTTTCGAGCATGAATTGTTCGATGTGTACCATTACTTCCCGTCTTTTTTCAGCAAAAAATTCCATATTTTAACTCAATGTGGTGCAAAGGTACTCAAATTTAGTATAAATAATAATATATCATTTTGCTGTGTAGCCAATGGCGTTTTTCATGCAATCAGGTAGATTTTTTATTGAGGGGCTGCCATTAAATATCGAAAATGAAGTATTATAGTCCCACAATATGCCGGGTATGTTCAACGCCTTTAAAGTTTCCCTTACGGCTTTTATGTAACGGCACCGGCTGTCCTGGTCGGCATATTTATTATATACGCCGTATTCGCCGCAAATTATAGGCACATCATACCTAGTTCCCCAATTTTTAACTATCAGTAGTTTATCTTTAATCGAGCGTTCATTGCCGTCAATGGGATATTCCCTGTAATTACTCTCGCCGGGCGTATTCTTTGCTTTCGGGTTAAGCTTGGGGTAATGTTCCCCATTGTATGGAAACTCCACCCCAGTTGTCGACTCCTGGTCGCCCACCCATGCAGCACCCTGGTGGGTAAACAAAAAAGGTTCATAAAAATGGAATGTGTATATAATATTATCATCGGCCAGCCTAACTGTACGGCTCAGCTCATATATGCTGTTATAGTTCGATGCCCCTACCAGCAAGGTGCGCTGCCCGTCGATCTTGCGAATGGCGGCAACTATATTGTAAGCGGCATCGTGCCATACCCGGGGGTTCATGTGCGGCGGCTCGTTATATAATTCAAAAAATAAGTTATCGGGGCCTTGATTAAGATAGTGCCTTGTTAAGATGCTCCATAATTTAATTATAGCCTGTGTTTCAGCTTCATAGTTATTATCGTTAAGGTTGCCGTAGTGATAATCAATTATCAGTTTGAATCCGTACCTGTCACATTCGGCCATCACCGCGTCAATACGGGCAAGCACTTTCTCAAGGGGGATATGCTGCGCATTAAAATAAGCGAAGGCCACGGGCAGGCGAATAGTTGTGAAACCCAACTTTCGCAATAATTCCATATCTTGCCTTTTTATTCCATTACTATCAATTATACCGGGCGTCCATGTTTGTTCGAGCCATGATATGCTGATACCGTTATTTAAACTTTGCGCTCTTTTAAATGCTGTTGCCTTGTTTATGGGGATATTTGGATTGCTTTTTGCGTCATAGCAAAACATAATAGCTGTTATCAACGTAGAAAACCCAATTATTGCCGAAAAACTATACGATTTTTTAATAGTCACCTTTTTTGATTATTTGCGATACAAAACAAACTGACGGGTTAGGTCCTTATACTTACTAATTAAGAAAAGCTATATAATGTTTATTCAGATTACTAAAGAAGAGCTTGCAAAACAAGTAGAAAAAAAAGCCTGGTACCAAACCAACATTATAATATTTCCGCTTATAGTGTTATATCCTGTTTTTAGTATAGTTGATTTTATATACGCTAATGATATTTTTTGGGAATTTGTTATTATACGCCTCATAATAAGCATTTTAATATACGGCTTACACAGCCTTTTCGAACGTAAAAAATACAATTACCGCATACTGTTACATATTGCCCTGCTGCTTATTTCGGCCACGCAGGCCGTGTTATGTACGCAGGTAAATGTTGAACAATTAAATATATACTTTTTATTATACTCGGTTATACTATTATTTTTTAACCTGCTGGTTTTTTGGGAACCCGTTAATTCTGTTATTCAAACCCTGCTTGCTTTTTTACTGCTGTTAATATTTTTCAACCTGCTTAGTGATTACCCTTTAGACCTGTATGTTAGTAACGGGGGGGAATTCTTTTTTATTACTGCGGCTATTTCATGCCTTATACCGGCAACACGTTATAAAGTTATTGAGCGCGATGTACGGTCGCAGATCATGATCGAAAAATCAAACGAGCAGTTGAAAGACCAAAACCGCGACATTAACGAGAAAAACAATATTATCGATATGCAGTACGAGCAGCTGCGCAAGCTCGATGAGCAAAAGAACAGCTTTATTAATATTGCCGGCCACGACCTGAAGAACCTTATAGGCTCAGTTATTATGAGTAATAACATGATAAAGGAAGAAGCCGACAGGTTAAGCGACGATCAGAAAGAATTTGTGGGTTATATAGGCGAATCAGCCGAGAAAATGCAGTACATGTTAAACAAACTGATGGACGTAAAAGAAATTGAATCGCCCGAAATGAGTTTTAACATGGAGGTGTTTGATATAAATACCGAAGTAACGCATGTGTACAAAGGTTTGGTTGAAACCGCCAATATGAAGAACATACACCTGCAGGATAACATATTGAAACTGCCTTTAAATGTAAGGCTCGACAAGGTTTTTGTTGGCCAGGTGTTCCAGAACCTGCTTTCGAACGCTATTAAATTTTCACAAACCAACAACACCATAAAAGTGGTTACCAGCCTGCATCGCCAGAAATTCGTTTTCGAGATAATTGACGAAGGTATAGCCATTGGCCAGGAGGAACTGGACATGATGTTTAATAAATTAAAAACCCTGAACGATGCCACAGGCTCGAAAGAGAGCAGGCTGGGTTTAGGCCTTTCAATTGCCAAATTAATGACGAAGGAGATGGGCGGCGATCTGATCTATCGCAGCGATGATAACGGCAATTATTTTAGAGTAGAATTTTACGTTATAAACTAATATTTGCACCCGATGAATAAATTTTTTAGCTTTTTAGCACTGGCGTTGTTACTATGTACGGCATCAGTAGCACAACAAGCAGTTGTATCGTTTAAAGCCATGGGGCATGATGACGACCCGATTTACGGGATGAGTGGCTCTACGTCGTACTTTTTAAAGCTCGACCCGCAATATGAGTTGGATGGCAGCAAGCTGGTTCTGTTTTTTGAACCTTCGCAGGCATTGCTTAAAGATAAATCATTCATAAATATTATTATTAATGACAGGCCCGCATACAGCAACAAGCTTTCGGCTGATTCAATCCAAAAGATAACGCTTAACCTGAGCCGCGATGATATATCAAGCGGGCAGTTTTTAAAGATCCAGATAAAAACACTGGCCACTATTACCGATGACAAGTGTAAGGACCTGGATAACCCGGCTATGTGGATAAAGGTAAAAGACTACTCATACATTATGCTGACCAAGAGCGATAAAAACTTTTTCGCTAATGTAAATATCAGTAACTGCTTTGATTCAAAAAGGGCCATTGTTTACCCGGCTAACCCAACGCTTAAAGACCTTAAAGCGGTTGCATGGGCATACGCAAGGCTTAAAAAAACAGGCATAAACAATATAATGGTTTATGAAGATGGCCAAAAACCCGACAGCATTAAAAATTATATTGTAGTGGGTACCATGGATCAACTATCGGCAAATGAGCGCTCGCAGGTAAAAGTTACGCCGCAAGCCGGTGAGGGTCTTTTCTATCTACATAAAGAAATTAGAGTTGAAACCGATACAGTAACCCATTTAACTGCCGTAAAAAATGTGATAATGCCGGTTAAAACTACCATAACCGCAAAAGTACCTATTGAAGTATTGTATGTTACCGGCGGCGATGATGCCGGGTTCGAGAAAAGCATAACCGCTTTGGGTAACCTTAACATTTTGAACTCATCATTTGGCGATTACCTGCTGATAAACGCTGCCGAAAACACCTTCTTTAAAACCATTGACGAGAACCGTTCAAAACTTTCGTTAAAACAAATTGGCGGCGCTACCAACTTTATGTCGGGTATCGGTTCGCTGAAAAGCTCGTTCAATTTCAAGAACAGCGATTTTAGCTTTACACCAAAAGAAATTGAGATACATTTCCAGGGTACCTATAGCGCCATAATCCCCGGCGACCGTGGCTTCTTTAACATCTACCTTAATGGTTCGCTTATCAGCAGCCAAAAGCTTGATGTATCGGGTAAATTAAGTACTTCGGTAACCATTAACCGTTACCAGCACCATAAATACAATACGCTCGAGGCTGAATTTAGGTTCTATCCTAATAACGGTAATTGCCATGATGCCTTCACCAATTTCTTTTCCGAAATTGATGTCGACCAGTCATACCTTGAATCAAAGAACCCGTTCATCTCAAACGATCTGAGTTTTTACCAATATCCCGAAGCATTTAATGCCGGCAGCACACGCATAGTGGTTTCGCAGGATATTGCAAAATATGCAGGCGCAGCAATGGGCGAGGTAATTTATGAATTGAACAACAACATCAACGCGAATAATTTCCCTGAGTTTGTTTATTCAAAGGACTTTACCGATAACGATCTTAAAAAATATAATATAGTAGCATTCTTATCAAGGGATGATAAATTACTAACTACTAATGAATTCCCTGATGCTCCTATCAAATTCAACAAAAAATTCCGCCTTTATAACAGCGACAATAACAAGATAGTGTATGCGCTGAATGATAGTGTTTCAAACGGGCTTGCACAAATATTTTACGGTCGAAGCAATAATGCTACGCTGGTATTAACAGCAACCGGCAGCCAACTGGCCGACGCGTTCCTTGCAGCTTCGCGCTCAATTACCGAGCAGCTATCAACATTATCAAGCAACGTTTGTATATCTGATGTTAACCAGAATAAGTATTTGTTCAACATCAATAAATCAAGCGAGAACCTGGATTATATTGATACCAAAAGCTCCCTTACACGTTTTTGGGAAAGCTATAACCTGTACATTTTATTAGGCATACTGGTATTGATATTACTTTCATTCCTTTACGTACGTTCAAGGATACAAAGGTCGCAGGAGATATTTAACGATTAATTACGTTGGCGGGCGCGAGCCATATAAATAAGCATTGGCGGTAACAAACCACCAATGCTTATTTAAAAATTCACTTTAAAATTTATTAAACAAAATATGTCGATCCCTGAGCTTTTGGTTGGTAATGGCTTTATTACAGCAGACGATAAGCGGAGGATTGAAAATTTATCGGCTAAAACAGGTGCGTCGTTTATTAAAACAGCACTCAATTTTGGTTACTTGTCGCGCAAAAACTATGAGCGCATATTAGCCGATGCCGACTACAAGATAGAACAAATACGCGACCAGCCATTTGATACCGAAGTATTAAAAAAGATAGACCTTAAGTTTGCCGACGATCGCATAGCGTTGCCACTGCGTATTGAAAACAATAAGGTAGTAACCATAATGGCCGACCCATCGGACGAGTTATTTACCGACTTTATAAAATTCACCTATAACCTTGAACCCGAAATTATCATAGCTTCCGATCTGGATATACTATGGTTAACCCATAAACTCATTGGCGAAAAATATGTAAAATCGGCAGTTTACGAGTTGATGAACAATGATTACGAAAGCTCGGCTATAGTAACATTTACTACTGCGCAGCTTGTTTTTGTGTTTATCATCATCAGTTTAGCCGCTATTGGTTTGGTGGTAAGCTTTAAGGATACATCCATACTCATTAATGTGTTGTTGAGTATGTTCTTCCTTATTGCCATTATATTTAAGCTGTTCCTGGCATTGGTAGGTTCGAGATTTGAACTGTACCAGGCAGTAACCAAAGAGGAGGTTAAAGAGATAGTTAACGAGGAACTGCCCATCTACACCATATTATTACCAGTTTATAAAGAGGACAAGCTAATAAAAAAGTTGATATGGAACTTACAAAGCATTGATTACCCCCGCGAGAAGCTGGATATTAAACTGGTAATTGAGGAAGATGACGACAAAACATTGAACGCCGTTCGCAACCTTGATTTCCCGGCTATTTTTGAGGTGATAATAGTGCCGTTCCACATGCCTAAAACCAAACCAAAGGCCTGTAACTACGCGCTGCACTTTGCCAAAGGCAAATACCTTACTATATACGATGCCGAGGACATTCCCGATACCGACCAGCTGAAAAAAGTGGTTGCCCTGTTTGGCAAACTGCCCGATAATTACATTTGCATTCAAAGCGCGCTCAACTACTTCAACCGGAATGAGAACTTCCTTACACGCATGTTCACGCTGGAGTATTCCTACTGGTTTGATTATATGTTGCCGGGGCTCGATACTTTGGATATCCCCATCCCGTTAGGTGGCACCAGTAACCACTTTAAACTTGATAACTTAGTGGAATTAGGCGCCTGGGATCCGTTTAACGTAACCGAGGATGCCGACTTAGGCGTGCGGGCCTATGCAAAAGGCTATAAAGTAGCCATTGTAAACTCCACCACTTACGAAGAAGCCAACAACGAACCCTTTAACTGGATACGGCAACGTTCACGCTGGATAAAAGGATATATGCAAACCTACCTGGTACACATGCGTAATCCGGCTAAACTGTGGCGCAAACTGGGCTGGAAAGGATTTTTGGGCTTTAGTTTTTTTATTGGAGCGACGCCAATTACATTTTTAATTTATCCGCTGTTGCTTACCATATTCATTATCTACTTAATATTCGATCTATCCACTATACGTACCCTTTTCCCTGATTGGGTATTGTTCATGTCGATATTTAATTTGATGGTGGGTAACGTGCTCATGATATATGTAAACATGATGGCTGTATTTAAAAGGCGCTTTTACGAGCTGATCTTATTTGCCATCGCCAACCCGGTTTATTGGTTAATGCACTCCATAGCCGCCTATATGGGCCTGTATGAGCTAATCGTAAAACCTTTTTACTGGCAAAAAACAAACCACGGCATAAGCAAAGTTAATAACCCTGTAAACGTTGTAAAATGAGTAAGTCACGTTCATTTTATTTAATATTGATCACCGTTGCTTTAGCAGCTTATTACCTGCTATGTGGTATCTATTTAAATAAACTGGGCTACAGCAATGCCGAATCTTTGTTTTATATCGAAAAAGCAAAAATAGTATTCGGCGGCATGGGCGACAGGCTTAAAGTTATGGGCCTAACAGCTCCTATCTTCCCGTTTTATGCAGCGGCTATTTTTACTTCTATAAGCTACACGTTCGCACCGGTAATAGCCTCGGCAATAGGCACCGCGATACTGTTCTATATTATGGCCGATGTATTAACGCGCAGGTTCAGCGAGGATTTTTACCTCATGCTGTTAACCATATTGTTCGTACTGCATCCGGGTATATTATACGTGGCCTGTTCGGGTAAAGGCATTTATTTATCGCTTATCTTTTTCTTCCTGTTCTTCCTTAATCTATTAAAGTTCTACAAGTCGAACACAACGTTCCATATCTCCATAGCCAGTATTTGCCTGGTGATACTGGTATTTTGCGACTATAAATTTATTTGGCTAACCCTATTTTTTATCCCGCTGATATTGGCCATCGCCATACAAAGCCTCAACCTCAGCGAGAAGGAATCCATCTTCCGTTTGTCGTTAAGTTTCAACAGTCCATCATTGCGGCGTAAGCTCATCAGCAAAACATTCGCCTTATACATCATCATATTTATCCTGCCGATAGCATCAGTGATTGGTTACAAATTGCTTAACCTTACCCACGCTAATGATCTGAATTACTTCCTCGAAAGCCCCTATGCCACCTGGAACGTATTGGCCGATAAATTAAATTTCGATGATATTATCAGTCACCGCGCCCAAAATGAATTGCCACAGGAAATATCACTTTTAATATCCTTCAAGGCCCTTCTATTTTGCCCCATGATATTACTGGCCGTGTATCTTTTCAGGCGCAGTACTTACCAGATACTGACTTTGTTGACCCCTTTCGCATTTATTGAATTTTTGCATATAAAGTACGATACCTCCTTTTTAGCTTACCAGTATTATATGTTGTTTTTGATATTGGCAATTTTGTGCGTCATATTCCGGGCGCATAGTGTTAGCCGGCAAAAAACCTTCAAAATACTGTTGTGCATATTGATACCTGTACAAATATTTACCGGTTACCTGTACTTGTCCAAATCAATGATAGGCGAGGAAAAAGACTTTATAAGCATCCTGTTTAACCGCCAGCCCAGCGAGGCGCAAACTGCGAACCGCGACGTAGCTTCATTCATCAACGGCATACCCAGCACATCCAAAATACTTATTGACGATGCCATCGCCTACCCGGTAGTTGCCAGTATTAAAAACATAAAGCAGCTCACCATGCCTTACCAGGATGAGTATTCCAGCGCTATTGAGGCCCCTGAAAAATACGACGATTATATACTTGTAGCCACCGCGAAAAACGTAGCCACTGGCTATACCCAGCTTAATGATAAATACGTGGCTTATATTGAGCGCCTGAAC
>Ga0206949_1211_pt1 | contig 19237 bp, 13 predicted proteins | sample Alteio_BWOrgHeat_40_FD_153240 | JGI IMG/M metagenome (GOLD analysis project Ga0206949, IMG submission 153240) | Enriched cells from forest soil in Barre Woods Harvard Forest LTER site, Petersham, Massachusetts, United States -... | ecosystem: Environmental > Terrestrial > Soil > Temperate forest >...
GGGGAACTCAGCAAGGCAGCTATTTCGTCAGAAAAGTATCGGTGAATCGAGACTGTCGCTCCCGAAGATATCTGTGCCCATCTGCGTCATCTGTGGTTAAAAATCCGCGGTTCTCGCGATCGCCCCAGGAAGGAATGAAGAACGCCCCAAAATCGCGCGGCTGGCATCCGGAAAACATTTCTGGCATGCTCCTGTTCAAGCGTCGTCACAACGGCGTCCATTTCAAAAGCAATCCCTATTATGTTTAGACGAATCGGTAATCTTTTTCGCGGATTCATCGGCCTCTTCATTGGCGGCATCGAGAGGCGAAATCCCGAAGCTTTGCTCGAAGTCGAAAAAGAACACCTCCGGAAGCAAATCGCTCAATACAATCAAGGGCTGGCGTCGCACGCCGGCATGTGTGAGCGGCTCATTTCTCAAGTCAAACTCCTGGAAAAGGAAGAGCGCGAACTTCGCGCAAACGCGGGCGCCCAGCTTCGCGCGGGGAATCGGGATGCCGCCGGCCAATACGCCCTCCGCCTTCAGACCGCCCAGCGGGAATTGGGCGAGAACCGCAAACAACTGGAAGACGCGGAGAACACCTACAAGGAGCTGGTCCGCGCTCGCGATGTCTCCATCAAGGCGGCAAAGAAGAAGATCGAAGATCTCAAGTTCGCGCTCAGCGATTTGAAGATCAAAAAGGCCACCGCCGAGCTGGCGGAAATGGCGAGCGGGATGGTCTCGTCGATCGGCGGCTCGGGCGACACTCTCGACCGCTTGCATGGCATGGTCGAAGAAGAGCGGGAGAAAGCCGCAGGCAAGGCGCGTGTGGCAAAGGATTCTTTGGATACCACGGACGTCCACCTCAAGGAGGCCGAACAAAAGGCGTTCGAAGAACAGGCTCTGGCCGATTTCGCCGCTTCCGAAGGCCTCAGCCTCGATCCCAAGACGACGACAAGCGTATCCACGCCCGCGCCAGCGGAATCGACACAAGGGAAATCCATGGGCCCGGTCTCGCAGTAGCCCAGTGGCCGCCTAGCCGCCCTTCCTTATGGACAAGTTACGTCCTACGGCGCTCCCTGCCTGGGCCGGCGAGATGGTTGCTCTCTACGAAAGCAACGCTGCTTCGCAGTTCATTCTCCACGGTAACGTCAACGACCGCTTTCTCCTCCCCCTTGGGGGCGAGCGGGCATTGGGGTCGCTCAGCGACTTTTTTCTGCGCGTCCTCCTGCCGCGTTTCGACGTGGTGCTGAGTTACGATCTTGGCAATGGCATGCGCGTGGAGAAAGGCGGCGAGGTCTTTTCGCAATGGCCGGCGCTGAAGGAGAATCCCTCGCTTCCCAAGGAACCGCGCGCGGCGGTCGAAGGGCTGACCCGTTACTTTCGCTACACGGCAAACCTCGCGCGCTTGGGCAAACCGCGGTTACAGGTGGGCTGCCTCATCAAAGCAGCCAGCCTGCTGGCGCCTGCAATGCCGGGCGGATTCAACTACGACCTTAACTCCCTCGCATTGCTGATGCGCGATTGGGCGGACGACGCGATGCTTTCGGAGCATGCGTTGGTCACATGCCTCATTACGGAGAACATCAACGATCTTCACCCGCTTCTGGTGAACAATCCGCGAGCGGCGAAGATCAAGGTGCCGATGCCCTCCACGAGCGAGATCTCGGACGCCGTTTCCACATCGGCGCACCGCTACCCGCAGGCGCTGGCAAACTTCAAGAACGACACAGCAAATCTCGCTGTGATGCTCACGGGGGCCACGCAAAACGCGGTGGACAGTCTTCTCAAGCTCAAGGAATACCGGGCTCAGTCCCTGCAATCTGCCGATCTGGTAAAGTTGAAGAAGCAGCTCGTCGAGGAGGAATGCGCAGGATTGATCGAGTTCATCGAAAGCGAACGGACTCTCGATGACCTGCACGGGCAGGAAAAACTCAAGGCATGGCTGCGTCAGGATATTGCTCTCTGGCGCGCGGGAGATTTGCGCGCGTTGCCGATGGGCTATCTCCTCTGCGGCCCCGTGGGCACCGGCAAGACTTACATGGTGGAATGCCTTGCTGGCGAGGCCGGGGTGCCCGTGGTGAAGATCAAGAACTTCCGGGATCGCTGGGTGGGCAGCACAGAAGGCAATCTGGAGAAGATCTTTCGGCTTTTGCAGGCGCTGACCCATTGCTTCGTTTTCATCGATGAAGCGGATCAGGCGCTCGGCAAACGCGATGGCGGCGCGAACGATGCCGGGCTTTCGGGCCGCATCTATTCAATGATGGCCGCCGAGATGAGCCGCCCCGAAAACCGGGGCCGAATCATCTGGGTGCTCGCTTCCAGCCGTCCGGACCTCATCGAAGTCGATCTGAAAAGGCCGGGCCGCGTGGACGTGAAGATCCCGATTTTTCCGACCGGAAACACGACCGATAGCTACAACCTCGTGAGCGCGCTGTGCAAGCGACAGAAGATCGAGTTAACGCCCGATGACAGGGCCGAGTTGGAGCCGCTCATGCCGCTGCTTCTCACGCCGGGCGCCGCGGAAGCGCTGGCGGTGAAGATCTATCGCCTGGTGCGGACGTCCGGCCTCTCACCCAGCGCGGCGATGCGCCAGTGTCTGGATGGATATCAGAATCCCGTCTCGGCAGAGATCATGGACTTCCAGATCGGGCTCGCGGCAAAAGAGGCGAGCGATCTGGAATTCGTGCCCGAAGTATTTCGAAAATACACTTAGCCAGGGCAGGATCATACGACCGTTTCAGCAACCGCGGGAGCAGCCGTTTCGCGATTGCCTTCGGGCTCGGAATCTCCGAATCGCCAAAGCGTAAACGCCGCTACCAATCCCAGGAACCCGCAGCCCAGCCACAACAGCAGCGGATGAGAGCCATAGACCTGCAGACCGATCTGCGGCCCCATCACGTTGGCTACCGCCCATGTCGTAGCAAGCGCGCCGATGTAGCGCCCGCGCATGGATTCCGGAGCGATTCTCGCAATCCAGACGCTGCTCAACGGAATCGCGAGCATTTCGCCAAGCGTGAACAGAGTCATGCCTAGGAAGAGCAGCCCGAGGCCGTCCTTTGCAGCGTTGAGCGCAAACCCGCCGCCAATCAGCAGATAACCAAGGCACATTACGAGTCGCGGCTGGAAGCGTTGCGTGATGCGGGTCATCGGCAATTCGCACAGCACCACCATCACGCCATTCCAGCCGATCAAAACGCCAAAGATTTGTTCTGCGGCGAGATGAAAGCCGAACAGGTTCAAAGCCAGCCCGCGCCCAATGATTTCCAACGAGTAGGATGAAGCAAACTGATTGAAAACCAGCGCCGCGCAGAACTGCGCGAAGCCGAGCGCCCAGAATTGTCCATCACTCCGCAATCGGACGAGAGCATCACGCCAGCGCGCCTGTTCGCGGGTGTGCCGCAGTCCGTGAGGAAGCAGGAAAAGCGCGAGCGCCCCATAGGAAGCCGTGGTGAGTGCGTCGCCGGCAAACAGCCAGAATGTGGAGCGGCTTACGAGGAATCCTCCAGTGGCTGTGCCAAAAGCGAAGCCCGCATTTCCCGCCAGGCGCAGGGCCGAGTAGGCACGGAGTTGCAGGCGCGGCGGAACGATGTCCGCCACAAGCGCGCCGCTCGCCGGATGGAAGAATCCCCCGGCGAATCCGGCCAGCGTCGTCAACAACATGATCAGCGGCAGGGAGTGCGCCCAGTAGAGCATTAGAATGAAGGCGGCATTCGAGAATGCGCCAAGGACGATGGAGTTTCGCCTTCCAAAACGGTCGGCAAACCAGCCGCCTGCCAGGGATGCCATCGAACCGCCCAAACCAAAGCAGCCCACGGCCATCCCGATCGCGGCGAAAGTAAATCCGCGCCGATGCAATAGGATTGTAAGAAAGGGATATACAAACGTGCCGAACCGATTGATGAAGATGCCAAAAAAGAGCACCCAAAACGCACGAGGCAGCGCACGAAGTTCGGCAGAAAGAGATGGATTGGGCGGCATTGGCTTGGTGGTCGCCCGTCTCCGAAAACAAAAAACCCCACTCGCCGGATTGGCAAGCAGGGTTGGGTCGGAAACGGTAACTCGTTGGTTCAGACACTCCCCTGCTCACGATTATAAGCGACATGCTCAAACGCAAACATACGGCGGCCTTGAAGGGCCGGACGGTTGTTGGCGGTGGTGGTCGTGAGCAGCATGGAGATGATGAGTGTTTTCTTCGTCCGCTGCTTTGTCAATATCGATTATTCCACATTTACCCGGTCCGATCTTCGACTGCAGATCATTGCTTCTTCAGCACCATCCAAATGCGATTTCCAGCATAGGGACCGAGCGGACTAATCCAGAGGCGGCCGGAGGAATCCACTCGTGGCTTGGTAAGTCCGGGGCTATCATACCAGGTGCTCCAGAATGGGTAATAAGCCAGCGGATTGACGCCATGATCGATAGGCTCCCGCTGACCGTTGGCTGACAATTTGTAGAAATGCAGACGGCGAAAAACAAACTCGGGGCCGTTTTTTGTCAGGAGAACGGTTTCAAAAGCCTCGGGAACGCTGTCTCCTGGAAGCGGCGATTCCGGCGGTTGCAGCTTGGCCCAATCCTTATCCGGGATCTGAATGGAGCGCCAGTGACCTTTGCGATACTGGAACGGCTCGCCATCGATGCGCGTGTAGATATTGCCTTCGTCATCGAACTTGGGCTCGCCTTCGCGGAATGGATTGTAACCGTGACGCGGCATCACTATGCGCCTAGTGTGCCCCGGGCTGATTTGCTCATCGCTGAACGAGTGCACTCCGAGCACGTCGGAGATCTTCAATGTCGAGTAGTCGAGAAGGCAGAGAGCGCCCTTGTTGGTTTTTACCGCCAGCGGATTGGTCGGAAAGATATTGCCGGCTTTGAACTCCTTTGTCTCGGCGCGTAGCGCTTCCATCTCCGAGTGATAACTGTGCAGTTCGCCGTCCTTCCAAAGGACTATTTCCTCCTCGACACTTCCCGACTGAATCCAAGGACGGCCAAGCTGATCAAATTCAAGGACGGAGCGCTCAGGGTTGGCCTTGAGCGAAGGCAGGGGAAACTCTTGCGAGGCATCTATTCCGATCTTTACCAGTCGGCGTGGATTATCCCGGACCAGCCAAAGCGCGCCCTCCGCATCGACCTCGGGCGGAACGACCACGTCGTCAATCTTTTCCCATTCCGCCGCCTCATCCAGCGCAGGCGCAGTCCGTAAGGCTTCCGCGCCGGCCCAGGCAAGGCCCAGATTATTGAAGCTGACGATGACGTAGTCTTTTGTGCGCAAGACCGTCGTCGGGCCATAGTGCTGCATATTGAGTGCGGCGCTGTGGCAGATATATCCCGTGCGCCGCTCGAAATCGTCGTTGGCAAGCGCGGCGTCCTTGCGCTGTTGCTCTTTGATTAACGCGGCCACATCCCATTTGGGATCTTTAATGAATTTGCCTTCCCTATAAATGAGGGCTCCCGGCAGGCGCGAGACTTCGCCGAATTTAAGCACGTTGCTAAACAAAATCACGTCACCGTTCTCTCCCGTTGCCATGCGCATTGGAGCGAACGCCAATCGGCTATCGTCGCTGTAGGTGTACTGATCCCAGCGCTCACTCTTTAGAACCGCGACCTTTCTGGCCGGACCCATCGCCCAAAGGCGATTTTGAGAGTCGAACTCAATCCGATCGACATCTGGAAAGGGCGCTTGAAGGGGCTCGCTCCAACCGGTGGAGTCCGACCACGAAACGATCCACCGTTCCCGCCATCCGTCCTTCACCCGAAGCCGATCCTGCCGCTGGATGAGGCAGTAGAGTTTCCCGCCCCGATCTACACCCAGACTCGAGGGAATGGCAAACTTCGGCAGCGCAAGTTCCTCAAATGATCCCTCCTTGAACTCCGCGATCTTCATCGAACCTGGGACTATCACCGCGATTCGTCCCTCGCCAAACTCGATGGCGGTGGGAGCGGAAATCGGACGCTGCCAAAAGGGCTGGCCACTGGGATATGACTGCAGTGGGAGAACATAATTCCATGCGCCGAGCGATTCCTGCTCGATCGGCAACACGGCGGCGGCTGCGGAGACAATCCCAGCGGCAGTCAAAAGCGATGCTAAATGCACGAACGAGATAACCCTGCACAACCTTGTTTTCGGCTTCAAAACGTCTGCTTCTGAATAAGAGAAAAGGCTATAGTGCTCATTCGGAATCCGCGGTGCAGATGCGATTTTGGGTGGAGGCCTATTCATGAGGGGATCTGTCGTTGCCGTCTTGCAAAGGGAATACGGGAACGGAGCCGAAATCTTTCACCGGCTCTCAAACGATTTTGCCTCTCTTGATGCGACGTTCATTTCCCAGATGACGAAGCCCAATTTCACGCAAAGGACGCCAAGGCGCAAAGGCTACAGAGGCAAGGCGCGATACCTCGGAATTAGACAGCGGGATGCTGCGCCGCGTGCGGCAGAAAAAGATTCGCAAGTTTCCTCCGCCATCTCTAAGAATTGCGCCCCGCCCGGACTTCCCCATTCGCCACCCATGAAACTTCGCCGTACCCTTCTCCCCCTCGCTCTCGCCATCACTCTCGGCTGCTCTTCGCTTCACGCGAACGATGCCACCAACGAGATGGCAATGGCCGCCAACAACTTTCTCGCCGCCTTGACGCCCGAGCAGAAGGAAAAGGTCAGCTTCGATGTGAAAAACGAAGAGCGTGAGAACTGGCACTATATTCCCCGGGCTCGAAAGGGATTGCCGATCAAGGATATGAACCCCGCCCAAAGGCTGCTCGCGCAGGCGCTGCTGGCCAGCGGCTTGAGCAATCGCGGCTACGAGAAGGCCGTCTCGATCATGAGCCTCGACGAAGTGCTGGCGGCGATCGAGCAGGGCAAAGGCCCGGTGCGCGATCCGGAGAACTACTACGTCTCGATTTTCGGCACGCCGGGCGGAACGGATCCCTGGGGCTGGCGTGTAGAGGGTCATCACCTTTCCCTGAACTACACGGCTGCGGGAGACGAAGCGCCTTCGATGACGCCTTCGTTCTTTGGCTCAAATCCCGGGGAAGTTCGCACCGGACCACGCACGGGAATTCGTGTGCTCGCCGCCGAGGAAGATCTCGGACGCTCTCTCGTAAAGTCGCTCGATCCGGAACAACTCAAGGAAGCGTTGATCATGGAGAAAACGCCGAAGGATATTCTGAATGTTCCTGGCCGCAACGACACCACGGCCATGGGGATTTCGCAAAGCAAGATGAAGCCTGAGCAACAGGCGATTCTGGCGAAGATCATCCACGAATATCTCTTCCGCTGCCGTCCCGATGTCGCGGCTGAGGATTGGGCGAAGATTGAAAAGGCCGGCTTCGACAAGATCGCATTCGCCTGGGCCGGTGGTTTGGAGCGTGGCGAGCCTCACTACTATCGGGTGCAGGGCGGCCACTTCGTTTTGGAATACGACAATACCCAGAACGATGCGAACCACGTTCACAGTGTGTGGCGCGACTTCGATCACGACTTCGGCGTAGACCTTCTGAAGGCGCACTACGAAGCAGCGCACAAGTAATTGCGGATCGCGGATTTCGGATTGGCCGAAGGACGGCTTCGGTTTGTAGCGCGTATTCGCCGCGCCTGTTAAAATGAATTTCCGCACATCCGATACGAACGGCCAAGGAGAGCAAAATCCTCATTTGAGTCGGCTCTCAATTCTCTATGCCGAGATGCTTGAGGCAACGCCCGAACATGGAGACGTAGCTGTTACGAATACCGATCTGGGGTGGCACATATCAGCCCATCGGGGTGGCCAGGTAATTATTGCCGAATCTGGAAAGCGTGGAACCGCCCGGCACATGTTTCCGGTGTCGAAGGAAAAGGTAATTCAATTGTGGAAAATGCTGATCGACGGCCAGATCGAAAAACTACAGGCGGAACCGTGGAAGCCGGGATACCAAATAAATCCGCCGGATCGAAGAATTCTCAATAGTGCGGCGCCCCGGCAAGCGCAGAGTGAGGACGCGGAGCCTGTCCGGGCAACTGAAGAACTGAAACTCCCCTTATACGTAGATCAGTGGCTTCTTTGATTCGGGGATGAGGCCGTGTTTCGTCAGGAGTTCACGGAATTTGTCGATGCCCAGTTTTTCACGTTCTCCCAGGTCGAAGCGGATGTGATGGGTGAGATAGCGCTCGCTGAAGGCGGGCTCCCATTCCGTTTCTCCGCGAATGATTTCCGGGAGCCGCGCGAGGCCTGCACGTTTCAGGGCGCGCAGTTCCGAGGCGGCTCCTGCGGGATCCGGCAATCCTGATCGCAGCATCCAGGGCGCATAGACAAAAGGCAGGCCGGTGCAGCGTTTCCACTCTTCGCCGAGATCCAGAATCTTGTCGGAGAAACCGGCGCGTTGTCGGAATTCGATGGCCTGGTTGCCGATGAGCAAGGTTGCGTCCGGCACGCAGTCCAGTGCGGCGGCATTCATGCAACGCGGAGATAAGCCGTGGTATTCGCGAAGCAGCACCTGAACCAGATGCGCGGAGGTGCGAGATGCTGGATCGAGTGAAATAGTCCGGATCTCAGAGAGCGGCCCGCGATGCGCTAGAAACACGCTGTAAACGGGGCCATCGCTCGAGATCGCCACGCCGTCTGCGAATGCGTAATTTGGATTTCGCAGCGCTTCAAAGACCGGCACAAGCGCCACGTCCAGCTCGCCGGCGGCGATATCGCGCGCCAGGTCCGATGGGTGCTCGAACACGACGGGCCCGGGGTAAGCGTGGATGAGCGGCTTGGAATTGAGGTATTTTACGCAGCCAACGCGCAATCCGGCGAGGACAGGATAGGAGGTCACGCCAGCGCTGGATCAGGGAGATTCTGTTCTGTGGTTGGGGGATTCGAGACTGGCGACTTGGAGACGATCCGCCGATACCAGGTGTCGCGCTGCATCGGCTCGCGGCCCGCTTCCCGGATCGCCTTCTCCATGGCAGCGCAGCTCTGTTGCTGCGGCGTGGTGGCTCCGGCCATGTGGAAGATCTTTTCCTCCCGGATCGTCCCGTGCAGATCGTCCACCCCGTAATTCAACGCCTGCTGCGCGAGCGGCAGCCCAAGGCTGACCCAGTAGGCGGTGATGTGATCGAAGTTATCCAGGTAAATTCTCGAGACGGCGAGATTCTTCAATTCTTCAAATCCTGTCGCGTGGCGGATATTCTTGAGAATACCTGGCCGGGCGCCTTCGGGCTCGAAGGCAAAGGGCACGAACCCCGTGAATCCGCCGGTCTCGTCCTGCAACTCGCGCAAGCGCCGGAGGTGATCCACCCGGTGCGCATGCGTCTCGATGTGCCCATAGAGCATCGTCGCCGTGCTGCGCATGCCCATCTTGTGCCAGGTGCGATGCACATCCAGCCATTCATCCCCAGTTTCCTTGCCTTCGCAGATTTGATCGCGAATCTCCTGATCGAATATCTCGGCGCCGCCTCCTGTGAGGGCGGAAAGACCCGCATCCCGAAGATCTGCGAGCGTTTCGGGGATCGATTTCTTGAACACGCGCAAGGCAAGATGCGTCGCCTCCACGGCCGTGAAGGCTTTGACGAAAAAATTGGGATCGAGCGCTCTCAGTCGCCGGATGAGGTCCAGATACCACTCCGCTTTGAGCGAAGGATGCAGGCCGCCCACCATATGGATTTCTGTAATCCCGTTTTGAAGCCCCGCGCGCGCCTTCTCGACGATTTCGTCTGCGGACATCTCGAACGCGTGGGCATCCCGCTTCCGGGCGCCAAAGGCGCAGAACTGACAGGCGAGGATGCAGTGGTTGGAGTAGTTAACATACTGATTATGAATGTATGTCGCTACGTTTCCGTTCTTTCTTTCGCGCACCACATTCGCGATCGTGCCCAAGCCGTTGAGATCTTTCGAGGCGTAGAGGGTCAGCGCTTCCTCGTCCCCCACCCGGCTCCCTTCCATCACTTTTTCGAAAATCGGACGCAACTCGGGCGAAAGGAGCTTGGTGATCATTGAATGGGCAAAGATTGGAACCTCTCAACTAAAAGGCGTTCGGTCGCAATGGCAAGGCCCGCGTTGTTCGGGAATGCCGCCCACCAAGAGGCCGGGCCCATGGCTGCTCCGAGATTTGCGGTTTCGCCTTTTTTTCTCCGCCTGACGGACACACTCGATGACGGCCGGAGATTCCCGGGTTCGTCAAAGATGGCGATCGGAAGGCGATTGGCGGCATCCTTCCAGCTTGGATTCAGGGAAAATAAATGCGAATGCCGCCCCTTCCCATTTAACTTCCGGCTCCTAAACTGATTGCTATCTCATGGGTTGACCTTGCATCGTCCCAGCGTTTTTGAACCCCGATTGCAAGAGCGCCCGCTCCTATTCATGAATCAAGACCAGCCCCCCCAGGCCGATTCCACTCCCGACGCCGCGGAGCAGGATCTCCTTTGGATGGAGCGGATCAAGGGAGGCGATACCGAAGCCTTGCGGGACTTGGTGGAGGCCCATCAACACCGGATCATCGGCACGGTGGCGAAAATGTTGGGCGACGAATCGGATGCCGAGGACATCGCGCAGCAGGTCTTTCTTCGCGTGTGGAAAAGCGCGTCGCGCTACGAGCCGACCGCCAAGTTTACGACCTGGCTGTTCAAGATCACCCGGAATCTCGTCTTCAATGAGCTGAGGCGCCGCCGGCGGCACCCAGCGCAATCCCTGGACGCCACCACGGAGGAGGATCGCCCCTTTCAGGCGCCGGACCCGGGAGCGAAGGCGCCGGACGATTCGCTGCTCGACGACGAAATGCAGGCCGCCATTCAGCGGGCCATCGACGCGCTCCCGGAGATTCAGCGTATGGCCATCGTGCTGCGGCGCTACGACGACATCTCCTACGAGGAGATTGGCGAGATTCTGGATCTCTCCGTGCCGGCGGTGAAGAGCGTGCTTTTCCGAGCACGCACGGAATTGCGGGAAAAGCTGAAGCAGTATCTCGACGGTTAGCCGCACGACGGCCAGGAAGCCCATTTTCACCGTTGGTTGGATTCGATGGCGAGACGGCCCGACGCCGCCTTCTCAAATCGCGGATATTTTAGGTGTCGCCTAGATTGCGGCCTCCATGTATTTCATGGGCCGCTTATCCAATGCCCAGCACCGAACCCGACGGACGCCGCCCGCTAAAGAGCAGAGATTTCCCTGTTTTCATTGGTCTCGCAACGTGGCTGGCAGATCACAATGCCACGCCGAATGCGATTTCGTTTTTGAGCATCGTATTTGGAGGATTTGCAGGCCTGGCGCTCGCAGCGACGGCGCACGTTACGGGCTGGGCCTGGCATGCCTGCTGGCTTTTTGCGGCGCTGGCCATCCAACTCCGACTCGTGGCCAATCTCCTTGATGGAATGGTGGCGGTGGAAGGAGGACGCGGCGGCCCCACGGGCGACCTCTGGAATGAAGCGCCGGATCGCGTGGCGGATGCGGCTGTGTTCATTGGCGCAGGCTATGCGGCCGGCAGCCATCCCGCCCTGGGATTCGCTGCGGCGCTCGTTGCCGTCTTCGTCGCCTATGTGCGCGCCTTGGGCGCCAGCTTGGGAGCAGGGCAGATTTTTATCGGACCTCAGGCGAAACAACAGCGCATGGCCGTGATGACGGCCACCTGCGTGCTCTTAACCATCTATCCGGCCCGGCTCATCGATGCCGTGCCTCCCGGCTTCTTCATTATGCTGGCTCTCGCCGTCGTGATCGTGGGGGGCCTCGTAACCGCAGTTCGCCGATTGAAAACCGTCGCAGAGTTTCTCAGGAGAAAAGAGGTGAGTCCTCGGACAAAGGAAGTGGAAACCGCCCCATGACGTTTCTGGGAATTCACCCGATCGCGCTGGCTATTACGGCCGGGATCGCGGGCGCTTTACTGATCACACCCGCGATCTTCATCACGCTGGAAAAGGCGGGCAAGCTTTCTCCGGCGCTGCGGGCGGATCTTTGGACGCGCTATAAATCATGGCTGATCCTGGCGCCGCTGATGATCCTGCCGCTTCTTGCGGGCCGCGTTCCTGCGGTGGTTGGCGTCGCGGTGCTTGCCGCGCTATGCTATCGGGAGTTCGCCCGCGCCACCGGCTTGTTTCGCGAGCACTTAGTCAGCGCGCTGGTTTCCGTGGGCGGCTTGCTCCTTTCCTTCGCGATCCTCGATAACTGGCTGGGATTCTTCGATGCGTTGGAATCGCTCATCGTTTCCTTGATCGTTATCTTCTCGCTCTTCAGCGACCAGCCAAAGGGATACATTCAACGTGTCGCCCTCGGTGTCCTGGCATTCATGCTCTTCGGCGTAAGCCTGGGCCATTTCAGCTACCTTGCGAACGACCGCCTCGGGCCGCCCCTCCAGATCTCAATCCTTCTCTGTGTAGAATTGAACGATGTCTTTGCCTACTGCACAGGAAAGACCTTTGGCCGAAGGAAGCTTTCGCCAAATACCAGCCCGAACAAAACCATCGGCGGCGCGCTGGGCGCGATGGTCCTCACTACGGCGCTCTTCGCTACGCTCGTTCACTTTATTCTAAGGGACACACCCATCGATCAACCCATCCATCTCATCACGCTGGGCGTGCTCCTTTCACTTACTGGTCAGTGGGGTGATCTTGTGATGTCCAGCATTAAGCGCGACTTGGGGATTAAAGACATGGCCGCTACGATTCCCGGCCACGGTGGCCTTCTTGATCGCTTTGACAGCCTCATCTTTGTTGGCCCCGCGCTGTTTCACTATCTCTTCTATTTTGGCGGCATAACATTGGATACGCCGGCTCGCGTATTCACCGGGCACTAATGGACGAATGGCGTTACCAGCCGGCGGGAGATCTGCATCTCAAGCCCACGGAAAGCTTGCGCAGTCTCCATCGTGAGGCCGGACTCATCGCCGGCATTACGCAGACCGCATGGCGGGCGCTCGTTCGCACCTACCTGCGCGGCTATCATCGGCTGCGCGTGGAAGGCATCGAACATCTCCCGGCCAAACCGCCATTCGTAATGATTGCCAACCATGCCAGTCACCTGGATGCGCTGGTTCTCGCCTCGGCGATGCCGTGGCGGCTGCGCCGTTCGGTATTCCCGATCGCGGCCGGCGACGTATTTTTCGAGACTCCCGCGGTGGCGCTTTTCTCAGCCATGATGTTGAACGCTCTCCCCATGTGGCGAAAGCGTTGCGGCTCTCATGCCATGCAGGAACTTCGGGAGCGCCTCATCGAAGGCCCTTCCATTTACATTCTCTTTCCCGAAGGAACGCGATCGCGCGATGGCAGCATGGGCCGTTTCAAGCCGGGGCTGGGCATGATTGTGGCCGGCTCGCCGGTGCCAGTGGTCCCCTGCCATCTGGAAGGCGCATTCGCCGCGAGTCCTCCGGGCGCCCGCATCCCCCGCCCGCTACCAATGCGGCTCCGTATTGGCCCTGCATTGACCTTCGCCGAAGCAGGAAATGACCGCACCGGCTGGCAGGAGATTACTACGCGATTGGAAGCGGCGGTTACGGCATTGCGCGACGGTTCGCGCTAGTGGATTTGCAGGTTGCAGATTTCGGCGACCGCGCAAAAAGCGCCGACGAGCCAACAATGGCGTCATGTAACACGCTCGACACCCTCCAGCCTCTCCGGCGGCATCGGTATCGACTTCTACAAAGCTTGTATCGAACCAAAGATCGACTTCGCTACTAATAATCGGCAGCGTAGAGGACGTCATAGGTAAATGCTCATATATGCCGCGCATCTGAATGGCGCTTACGCAAGCTGAGTTAGAGATGGTTTCTCATCCTCGTGCCCAAACTCCGTTCGGGCATGCTCTTGTGGAGGGAATGGAGCGGAGGGTCATAGCCTGCGCAGCAGCCCGAAGGGCGAACGCGGGGACGTTCGGCAAACTCCGTTTCCCAGGCGGGGGTGTCTGCGGGAAGGATCTCGGAGCGTGATAGGCAGTGAGCACCGCCCGGGATCCAGCCCGAGAAGCACCCCACTCCCCGCGAAACGGAGTTTCGCCCGCATGCGCATGCCCAAACGGAGTATGGGCACGAGGATGAGAAACCATCTCTAACTCAGCTCAAGTATCCGCCTTTCAGAACTGACCCCTTCACCCGCGCAATTTCTTCGCGTTTTCGAGTAGTCAGGTCTGGGTTTGCATGCGCCACCAAATATCACGCTCTCGTAGACCGGTTTCGAAAAGTCCGGATATAGATACCGAGAATTCCGACATCACAGCATACAACATACGTAATGAAAACCGCCACCGCGCATTTCGTCACGGTATTCGGAATTTACGGTTCGGAATCATCCTCCAGTTCAACGCCCTCAGGGATCGCCGGAGGTTCGCTGAAAACCGTGTTGGGAATGGCCGATAACATCGCGTTTCCTGTTGATAATCAAGCCATTACCTATCTTCCGTATAGGCCGTTAGGAAAGCGATTTCGCACTATCGGTCGCATCCTTTGGTGCGGATTTTGAGACGTCATGACGCCTAGGAAGGCGGCTCCAGGAATCATTCTTTCGGCAACCACACACAGGTTGATAAAAAATCACACACAACAAAGTATTAAAGTATCAACAAAGAATGACTCGACGAAAGGAAGTATAACATTCAGTTTCCGCGCCGCGTGGATCAACCAACGGATCGAAGGAAGAAAATTCATTACACTATGAAGTATCGCTGCTCAAAGTCTCCCATTCTTGCTACTTGTATTACCGCCCTTCTCGGCCTCTCAGTGTTCGCCCGACATGCTTCTGCGGCGGACATTGTCTGGAGTTCGACGATCACCGGCACAAAAAGCTGGAACAGCGGATCGGATTGGCAGGGCGGCACTGCGCCAGCTACCAACGGAGATATCGCGGAATTCGGCGCAGCAAAATCCACCAGCATCAATTTCGCGAACAGCACGACCGTGGGTGGAATTCAATTCGACGCAGGGGCTCCCGCATTTACGATTTCGAACCGCACCACAGTGACGGTGGGAAAGACGTTCACGATTGACGGAAGCGTCACCGGCGCAGGCATTACGAATAATTCTTCGAATACTCAAACCATCAACAACAACGGGCTTCTCGGAGCCAGCACACTCGTCGTGAAGAACGCGGTCGTGCAAGGCGCTGGAGCTGTCGTAATCAACAACAACGGCATTGGCAGCTCCACGTCATTCACCAACACCTCGATCCTCGGGAATCTGACCCTCAATAATTCCCTCGGAAGCACAACGCTTACCGGAGTCATCGTGGGCGGCTCTGCGAATCTGACCGTCAATAATACGCTGGGGGAAGGCGTAACGTTCACAGGCAGTTCCATTCAGGGAGCTGCCAATCTGTCGATCAACTCGAGCGCGGCAGATACCGTCACCTTTAACAATACGACGATCTCAACGACGGGAACTGTCACCATTCAGAACAGTGGCGTTAGCAAGGTGGTGTTTCAGGGCACTTCCAATGCGGGAACTGCTGTCATTACCGACTCCAGTGGCGCCAGCACCACCCAGTTCCAGGATAGCGCGTCCGCAGGCCACGCGACGATTTCGAATACCGCCAATCTTACAGCGATCACTTTCAATGGAACTTCGACGGGGGCCAATTCGACGCTGACCAACAACGCTTCCGGGAGCGCGATCACTTTCTCGGGAAATTCCACCGCAGGGAACGCGATTGTCACTAACAACGCCGCGGGAAGCGCTACCACTTTCTCGGGAAACGCCACCACAGGCAATGCAATCGTCACCAACAACGCCACTCTGACGGCCATCACTTTCAGCGGCAGCGCCAACGCACAAAACGCGACTGTCACCAACAACGCTAGTTCGACAATCATCATTTTCACAGGCGGAGCGTCGGGCGGCAATGCCACGCTGGTCAGCAATGGAACCTCGACGAGCATCGATATTTCTTCTCTCACCGGAACGGGAACCACCGCGGGATCCATCGCCGGCAGCGGCCAACTCCTTCTCGGGGCGAAGAACCTCACGGTTGGCAGCAACAATACAAGCACCGTATTTTCGGGAATCATTTCCGATGGCGGCTTGAGTTCTGGCTCTGGCGGATCGCTGACCAAGGTAGGAACTGGGGCGCTGGAACTGACGGGCGTAAATACTTACAATGGCGGGACGAACTTCAACGGAGGGATCGTCGCCGTGAATCAGGATGCCAACCTGGGAACAGGAGGTTTGAGTTTCAATGGCGGAACCCTGGAAGCCCTTGCGACGGGAAGCGGCATTGTTTCAAGCAAGACGATCCTGTTGAATGCGGGTGGAGGTTTGTTTCTGGCAGACGCGGGGACGTCATCCAATTTTTCAGGCCCGATCAGCGGAACCGGCAGTTTCACAAAAGAAGGTTCCGGTGCCCTTCAACTTTCGGGAAGTGTCTCCAATACCTACACAGGCACAACCTTCGTAACCGAAGGTCTGCTTGAACTCAACCACTCCGGCGGCAGCATCGCCATTCCTGGCGCATTGGTCATCGGCGGCCCGGGCGGCCCGCTTTCCAGTGTCGAAGTAAGATTGCTTCAATCTTCCCAAATCTCCAGCGGTTCATCCGTGACGGTAAATGCAGACGGTCTCCTCAATGTGAATGGCCAGACGGCCAAGGTCGGAGCTGTGACCGTCAATGACGGATCCGTCTCGCTCGGCGCCGGATCGCTGACAGTGGCCAGCCTTCAGCAAACGGGCGGCGCGATCACGGGCAGCGGCAACCTCGTCCTCAACGGAAACGTGATCGCCTCGGCCGATGCCATCGGGAATGCGGCATTGATCGCCTCCGGAGTGGATCTCGCCGGCGGTTCGCGGACATTTACGGTGAATGGGAGCGGCGGCTCCGCCGGGTTGGAAGTTACCGGAGACATCAGCAACGGAAGCCTGGTGAAATCGGGGTCGGGCGCGATGTATCTCGAAGGAAGCAGCACTTACACTGGCTCCACGACCGTGAATTCAGGCGCCCTTTTCGTCGATGGATCGATCGCCAGCGCCAATACTCTGGTGCAACCGGGAGCGCTGATCGGCGGCCACGGGACGATCGGCGGCAATCTTTTCAATAACGGAACTGTGAGCCCTGGGAACTCTCCCGGAACGCTGACGGTGAACGGAAACTTCAACCAATCTTCCGCCGGCACATTGCTGATTCAGATCGGCGGTCTGGCGCTGGCGCAGCATGACCTCCTCAAGGTCGGGGGCAACGCAACCCTCGGCGGCACGCTCCAGCTCGCTCAACTCAACCAGTTTCATTTTTCGTTGGGTGAAAAGGTGACGTTCCTCACCACAGCCGGGCAAGTAACGGGAACTTTCGGCGCGGTCGTTAATCCCTTCGATGAGACCGGCCTTGTTGGCGCGAAGGTGATCTATCAGAGCAATGCGGTCTCGGTCGAAGCTGTGCAGAATCCATTTACGGACATTCCGAGTCTTACTCCGAATCAACACGCGGTGGCCGTTGCGCTCGACAACGCTGGATACGGTTCGCGCACCGCCAAACTTTTCAATCACCTTGACTACGAGCCGCTCAACGACGTCCTCAAAGATCTGGACCGTATCGCTCCGGATGAACTGACTTCCATCTATCAAATCGGCATCGCCCAGGCGAAGATTCAGACGGCGAATCTTGAGCGCCGCCTGGAAGATGTGAGGGCGGGCGCAAGCGGATTCAGCGACGCGCGATTTTCCCTTTCCGGGAGCGGTCCCGGCGCCAACGGTCCGCAGGGGGACGTAGGATTTCTCGCCGGACCCGATGGCAAGAGCAGCAAGACCGTTCTCACGCCTGCGCCCGAGAATCGGTGGGGCGTGTTTGTAACCGGCGACGGCGAATGGGCAAACGTGGGAGATACCTACAACTCACGGGGCTACGATCTCACGAGCGCCGGGTTCACGGTGGGAGTCGATTTCAAGGCGACGCCTCACTTGATCCTGGGCGTGGCCAGTGGCTATTCACGGAGCGATGCCTATCTTACCGAAGGCGGGAGAATCACGGTGGATGGCGGGAAGTTCGCTTTGTACGGATCCTATTTCACAGGCGGCTTTTACGCGGACGCAGCGTTCCAGGGCGGATACAATACTTACAACACCAATCGCGCGGCGCTGGAGGGCACAGCTCGCGGGACGACGGACGGCGGCGAATTCAGCGCGCTGTTTGGCACGGGATACGATTGGAAACGCGGCGGGTTGAAATTCGGACCGATCGCCAACTTCGAATACACCTACGTTGGCGTCGGGAGCTTTACCGAACGTGGTTCCCTCGCGCCGCTCGATCTGCCGAACCAACACCAGGAGTCGATTCGAAGCACCATCGGAGCCCGAGCCAGCTATGACTGGAAGCTGCCAAGCGGCGTCGTTATACGGCCTGAAATCCGCGCCGGCTGGCAGCATGAATACGGCGACGCCACGCTGGGTTTCGATTCGCGCTTCTCAAGCGGCGCGGGTTCGGAATTCCTCGTTCATGGTCCTGCGACCGGCCGGGACAGCCTTCTCCTCAGCGCCGGCTTCGCCATCCTATTGAACGATCGCACTTCGTTCTACGTCTTTTACGATGGCGAACTCGCTCGCGAAAACTACGAGGCAAACAGCGTCTCCGGCGGCATCCGGGTGGAGTTCTAAATTGCGGAGTCGTCTTCTTAAGCGAAAGCTTTCCGCAGGAGTTCAAGGCTCTTGGGAACCGCAATTTCCGGGTCTTCCTTGCCTTCAAATTCCAGGCAGACGTAGCCAGTGTAGCCTGCCTTGCGTAGAATTTGCGCAATGCGCGGGTAATCCAGATCCAGCGTGTACCACTCCCCTCCTCCATAGTAAGTCTTCGCCTGCACATAGACCGCCTTCGGCGCCACGATCTCCAGCTTGTCGTAGGGATCCTCAAGGAAATTACCCGTGTCCATCAGTGCTCCCAGCCACGGAGACTCGATCGCGTCCACGATGCGAACCTGCCCTTCCGGAGTGCCGCTGAGGCCCCAGTGGTTTTCCAAGGCGAGGATCACGCCGCGCTCCGCCGCGAGTTCCACGCATTTGCGAATGGAATCGATTGCCCACTTGAAGCCGTCGTCAAGCGTGTAACCGGGCAGAACCGGCTCTATCCCGCGCGCCTTCATCAGGGCGTCGAAATCGCCGCCGGTTTTCCAGCGGCCCGCATTGATTCGCATGCAGGGAATGCCCATTGTGTAGCAGAGTTCGATGCACTTTTCCGTGTGCGCGATCATCTCCTGACGTTTTGCCGCGTCGGGCGTTACAAAATCCTGATGCATCGACAACGCCGCAAGGTCTACTCCCGCCCGAAAAGCATGGCGCTTGAGCTTCACACAATAGGCCCGGCCTGCGGCATCCAAAGTCGCCCGCTCCTCCAAATCCATCTGGCGATGCA
>Ga0206949_1215_pt1 | contig 19096 bp, 17 predicted proteins | sample Alteio_BWOrgHeat_40_FD_153240 | JGI IMG/M metagenome (GOLD analysis project Ga0206949, IMG submission 153240) | Enriched cells from forest soil in Barre Woods Harvard Forest LTER site, Petersham, Massachusetts, United States -... | ecosystem: Environmental > Terrestrial > Soil > Temperate forest >...
AAGGGCTTCGCGGTCGGAAAGCAGTTAATTCATCGGCTGGCTCTCCCATCGTATCTCCAAAACATTCGCTCGATCCTGCATTATATAATCTGACCGGTAATGCAGTAAAGCGGATCGCTTCGAGCAAATTAAGATTGCCCAATCCAATACTCTCCAGTGTTTCAACAGGCTGTTCGAAGGATAAACCGACTGAACTCTGCCCTGACAAATTATATATCTCATCGGGTTTGATCTTTGAAATGGATTGAAGCGTATTCCTGAAATCAGTGATGTTAACAGAAGTAAGTGCAATATCTTTTTTGATTCCCAGTTTTTCGAGGCCTGTAAATGAACCGGTTTGCGCATTGCGCGAACCACCGAATACTTCATATCCTTTTTGCAGCAATAACCTGGAAAGGTAAGCGCCGTCCTGCCCGGATATACCACATATTAATGCTTTCTTCATCAGGTTTAGTTAATTGCCCTTCTATGAAGGATAGCCAAAGATATTGCACAAGCTTTAGTTAACCATTAAAGTTTACGGGCGATCAATACCTGGTTAAGCCTGACAAATGTTTGCAGGTAGCGCACTATTTTTTTGCGAAAGCTCATATTGCCTGCGAGGATATTGGCCAGGCTATCGCCCAGGCTTTCCCTGTAATGTTCTGTGATCTCAAAACCATGATCCGCGATCGATGCAGCCAGCGTTTTTTTATTGAAGACAACCGTATGTTCAAGGCCATCAACGATCGATGGAACACGCAGTGTGGCAAAATTAATTAACCTGTAAACACGATACGCGAATGAGCCGATATCAGGTGTTCCTATGATGAGAACGCCGCCAGGTTTCAAAATTCTTTGTAATTCTTTTATATACGCAACGGGATCAATAAGGTGCTCGATAACATGAAACACATTTATAACATCAAACGATGCATCGGGATAGCGGGCTTGTAACAGGTCTCCGCGAAAAAGGCCTGCATCCGGAATATAGTTACTGATAAAATTGATGCAGTCCTGGTCAAACTCCGTTCCATACACGGTAAAACCTAACCGGTGAAACAGGGCAAGTTCTTCGCCAAGGCCAAAACCAACATCTAAAAAAGAACCGGTATTCCTGTATTGCAATACCGCCTGTTTTCTTTTTTGCAGCTCTGTTATATCAATGGTATCGGCCTCTTTTATTTTTTTTGATACGCGTTGCTTGTAGTCAAGTGCGCCGAAATTTCCTTTGTCGTAATAATTCGTGTAGAAAGACATTAATTCATCAAGCGAGGCCATCGGGTTGGCGAAAGCGATGCCGCAATCTTTACATTTTGTTCTTGAGATATGCGGAAAGCCCGGTGTATATTTCATTGCATACGGAACGATGCGCGGGCTTTTACAAACAGGACATTGATAAAGTAATTGCATAGAGCCTTTTAAAAGGTCAGGAGCTGCTGCAAATCTTTCTGAATACATTCAGCAAAGCGTTGGTTGTATGCTGCCATGAAAATAAAACTAATCTTTTTCTTCCTTTTTCAATCAGCTCTTTCTGCAGGGAAGGGTTATCGATGATCTGTTTTAATTTATCCCTGATATCTTTTTCATCAAAAGGATCGCAGATGATAACTGCATCGCCACCTACTTCAGGCAAACAACTGTTATCTGATATCAGGATGGGTAGATCATGCTGAAAGGCTTCGAGTACAGGAATGCCAAAACCCTCATTCACTGAAACAAAAGCGAGAACGGCTGCATGGGCATAATAATGCGACAGCTGTTCGTCAGAAACAAAACCGGGTAATGATATACGATCCTGTAAACCCAGTGATATAATGAGATTGCGTATGTTTCCGCTATCATCGATCTTTTCTTTGGAAATGGAGCCGCCTACGAGAACAAGATCATAATCGTTGTATCCTTCCTTCAATAAAAGATCGAATGCTTTTATGAGGTTGGGCAGGTTCTTTCTTTTTTCCAATACGCCGGTATGGAGAATATATTTTTTTGAATGACCGGGTGCAACACTTTCGTTGGCAGGTTTTACAGAAGACTTTGGCGCAAGGTGAATGGGATATATTTTTTCGGCATCTATGCCCACATATTGTATGATCTGTTTTTTGGAAAAATTGGTAACAGTGATCACCGCATCAGCTTTTTTTGCGGCGGTTACGCCGATCGTATTCAGTAAAAAGAGCCAGGCTCGGTTATACTGCTCCGGGTATTGCCAGAAAAAAGCATCATGAAAAACAACTGCAGTTTTATAATGCAGTTTAATTAACGGAAGAAAATAGTCGGTGCAATATAATATATCAGCGCCCCTGGCCAGGCAAATCAGCGGAAGCGAGAATTGTTTCCACCAAAAAAAACGGATGTGTTCAACTATCTTGAGCAATTTGTTATTGCCCGTATACACAGGAAGCCAGGTATCCACAAAATAAAAGATAAAATCAGGGCTGCCTTTTTTGAGTTGTTTGCAGATCTCTTCCAGGTAGGTTTTCACGCCTGTTCTGGCTATTCTCAGATCCCTTATATCAATAACTACTTTTATTTTTTTCGACATGCTTTGTGATTTCCTGAAGTTCACCTGTTTGATCATGTGTACAGGGTATTATTTGAAACAGCAAGGCCTTGTTTTGCGGGTATCCTGTCTGAGATCATGCTGACGAGCAAACCCGACAGAAACCACACCAGGTAACTTACATAAATATATGATTCTACTTCGGCCGTAAATAACGGGATCAGTAATCCCATTTTGATCAAGACAATAAAAATGGCCAGTTTACGGATCTTTCCTTTTTGTTCTTTGATCACCTGATAAGCTGCAGAGATCATTTTGAAATAAACAACAATATAAGTGATCAATGCTATTACGCCTACCTGCACGCCAATGATCACAAATTCATTTTCGCCTCCGGTATTAAATCCTGTAAACGCCGATACCCTTCCTGATTCTCCAAGGCCGATACCCAATGGATGCTGGATCATTGACTGTATGCCATTGAGCCATTCAATAACGTGGCCGGCACTGGATCCGTTCGTAAACTGAAATGTGTCAATAATAAATTCAATAAAATCACCTTTGATCGTAACAAAAAGTAAAAATGCTATCACTGCCAGAACTGTGTAATGAAAAACCTGGCGTACCTGTTTTTTCTTTGCAATAACTGCATATGCGTAAATGATAACAAAATAACTTGCAAAGGAAGCTCTTGAAAGTGCAAAGGAAATGCAGAACAGGGAGCTGATCAAAGTGATCAGGGTAAAATTATTAAAACGTATCCTGTTATTATTGTCTGTTACAAAAGCGGCCAATGCAGATATGGTAATTAATGTTGCAGCGGCAAAATCAAGTGGCGTTGAAAAAAAACTGGCAAACCGTTTTGCGCCGCTTTCTATCTGGAAGGTCCATGATAAACCATACTCGCCGGTTGGTTCCTGGTCAAAAAAGTAGTAGATATAATCAGCATAACCCGTGAACGTTTGTAGGTGTGTATCAATGGCCACTTCAAATAATAATACGAAGGAGGCGAGTATGCACAGGAGGAAAATGTAATGGAAGATCTCGGAAAGATTGATCTTTCTCGAATTCATGATCCTGCCGGTAAAATAAACAACAGGAAAAAAACACAGGCTCTTAAAAGCAAGTACCCGCTGAAAAAAACCATAACTGCCTAAAGGTATAAATACATACAGCAAAATATAAAAGAAGAAAAAAAGCATCAGCTTGTCGATGATGTGAAAATGGATCTTTCTTCCGAGGTTTACTATCAGGTAAATAAGATAACAGATAATGCCTGCTTCCTTACATGTTTGCAAAAAAGGGATCCATTTTGAAAACCCGTACATGTTACTTACCGAAAGCGCCGTGGTATAAATAGACAATCCAAAGATGATGAAGAGCAATATTCCACTCATCCTGTCTTTGAACAAACTTCTGATCGCTACAAAAAAAAAGAAAATGTATATGAGTGGAAATACAAACATTAAAGCCTTTTTTTTAAAATTTCAGTAAGCGGCAGGCCGTTATCAATACAATACTTTACCAGCGGCACAATGTAAGATTTTCCTGTAATTCACAGGAATGTATGTGTTTGTGTTATTTCAGGAAACGCCCAGTTTAAAGAACCTGCTTAAAAAAAGAATTAATTGTTTTTTGATCTTCTCTTTTATTCCATAATCGGTTCCTACATGTATATATTCATGCAGTTTCGAATGCCGGTATAAACGGTTGAGCCCTGTGCCGTACAAAACAGTAACCGGTACTCCTAAGGCAGCGGCAATTGTTCCGGTGCCGGTGGAAAGACAGTACATCCTTTTGCAGGAAACCAGTAAAGAACAGAAATCGAGCAGTGAAGTTGTTTGAATGATATCCAGGCCTTCAACAGGCAGGTAGCGGTGATTGAGTTTTTTCATCTGATGATCTACAACAATATGGTACTCATCAAACCAGCTTTTGATCAGCCGGCCGCTTGCAATATCGCCCGTATAAGAAATATAATTGGGATCATAAATAACCGCATCCGCGAGTTCCTGTTTTCGCTCGGGTTGATAATATAATTCCGGTTCATGAAACCTCTTGCCATCATCCAGGCCATATAATAACATCAATCTGTCCAGCAGGTTCTCATCTTCCTGTATCGTTTCAGTTGAATGGTAAATACCTTTTTCATCCGTAAATCCATCAATGTATGGGTTAAGTTCCCAAACCAGTTTTTTATAATCCGGATACCTGAACAGCGATCTGTTTGAAATGAATACGCGGCCATATATGCCGCTCTCCTTTGCTATCCTGGGTATGTGGCTGTAGAATAAATGATCGCCCAACCCGCCTTTTTGTATTTCCAGAATCAATGTATCCATTATGTTTATTCTCTTTTGTTCAATATTACATAAAGCATTTGTATAGTCAGGGATAATAAGGATAAAATCTTACCTTGCGCTGCATACTCAAGCACCTGTAAGTATGAATCTTCTGAATTCCCGTATCAACCTGGCCGCTTTGGCAAAAGAAAAAAAAGATGCCTATCAAAATGCTGAGCCATTCCCCAATATTGTATTGCACGATTTTTTTAATGAAGAAATCCTGAACGAAATTGTGAATGAATTTCCCGACCTGTCTAAAAAAAGCGAAGTCATTCAGTACGACAACCACAACGAAAAAAAATTAGCTACGAAAGGCGAAACAAATTTCGGGGAAATGACACGCTTACTGGCCCATTTCCTTAATTCACAACCCATACTTGCGTTTTTGCAGGAGCTTACAGGAATTGAAGAAACACTAATTCCCGATCCTTATTTTGAAGGTGGCGGATACCATGAAATAAAACCTGGCGGCCTTTTAAAAATACATGCGGATTTTAATAAGAACAGGTTAACAAAACTTGACAGGAGAATTAATTTGCTGGTATACCTGAATAAAGAGTGGGAAGAAAGTTATGGCGGCCATTTTGAATTATGGGATAAGGATATGACCACTTCCCGCAAAAAAATATTGCCATTGTTCAATACAGTAGCGATATTTTCCACTACTGATTTTTCTTATCACGGCCATCCCAACCCGCTTACCTGCCCGCCAGACAGGAGCCGGAGATCCCTGGCGTTGTATTATTACAGTAACGGACGCCCTGCAAGTGAAATAAATAAAGGCATTGAAGAGCACGGCACCTTATTTAAAAATAGAGTTGGCGTAAAAAAAGATATCAAAGAAGAGGCAACAACCGGCAGTATCATAAAAGAATTTGTACCACCCATCGTGATTAAAGTACTAAAAAAGATACTGCGTTAGATCAAAATCTTTTTATCCATTTGCCTTTAAATGCTTTTTCAAAAGCATGTTTCTTTTTCAGGTAGGAGGCTTTTTCAAGTTGTAAAAAATCCGTTATTTCCTTGGCTTGCTTTGCAGAAAGTTTGTTCTGATAAAAAGAATAAAATTTTTTCTAACAGGATGAATCTGTCATGAAGAAAATTATTGGAAGTAAACGTAGCAATAATGTGTTTTCGCATTCTCTCAAGCCGGTTACTTTTTTTATGATTGGCAAAAGTTACATTCTTATCATGTTTTCTGTATAATAGCTGCGGGTGCTGTAAAGAAACCACTTTGCCAAATGTAAATGCGATCAGTGTGATCCATGAATCATGATTAAACACTTTGTTGTCTGGAATATCTGCGAACAGTTTTTTCATTTCCCGGTTCATCATAATAGTACAGCCAAGAACAAAATTGCCGAAAAGAAGTGTTGACAGGCAGTGTTCATATTTATCAAATCCAAGTTCGTTATTTAGCGAGGAGTTTAGTATGTTTTTATTTTCATCAATTACGATCGCGTCCGAATAGCTCATTGCAGGTGTTGAGCCGTCATCAATAGCTGATAAAGCAGCATAAGACCTTTCCAGTTTTTCGGGCAGCCAGATATCATCCTGGTCGCAAAGAGCGATATAATTTGCGGGTGATGCAAGAGAAACAGCCTTCTTGAAATTTTCTACAACACCCAGTTTTTTCGCATTAACATGATAGATGATGTTATGCGTTTTGCCATACTTTTTAAGTATGCCATGCGTTTGATCTGAAGAAGCATCATCACAAACGATGATCTCTGCCGGCTGAAGCGTTTGCGATAAAAGTGATTCGATCTGTTGCGGCAAAAATCTCTCACCATTATACGTAGTCATTACCACAGATATGGCCGGTTTATGCATGGTCAATGATTTTGTTTGAGCGGAAACGTTGCAACAACGGTTTGATAAACGTAAACAAAAAATGATTTCTGAATACAAACAGGTGCATACAGGTATAAAAGACAGTACAGAAACAAATGGATATAAGTAAAGTAAAGGCCATGTCGATGTGCATGTGCCGCACAAGTAATACGATCGGTAAAAAAGGAACAACGGAAATACAGGATTGAAAAAATAACTTCCAGTTATAATTCAATGTAAAATATCTCACGATAAAAAAGCCATAGCAAACTGTAACCACCAGCTCAGTAAATACGGTTGCTATCGAAGCGCCTATTTCATTAAGGAAGGGAACCAATGCGAAATTTAAAATAAGACAGGTGCACATGCCCACCAGCATTGAAAAAAATACTTCTTTGTTTTTTCCTGAAGGGATCAATACCTGGAGATGGAAAAAATGCCCTACACCCACCAGTATAGGCAACAGCGATAAGATTTGCATGCTTATGGCGGCTTCTGCAAATTCTTTACCTGAAAAAACGAGAATGAATTCAGGAGCGAGTATAAGAATGCCGGCACAAACAGGAATGGCAAAGAAAGTTAGAAAATTGAATGAGTTTGTATGATGCTTTCTTACTTCTGCTATATCATTAACCGAAAAACTTTTTGATATAGCAGGCATTAATATGACACCCATGGCAGTAACAAAAGGAAAAGTGATCCGTACAATTTTTACAGCTGCGGTGTAAAGGCCAACTACCTTTTCAGTGGATAAAAATCCAATTAAAACAGTATCCAGGACGGTGTAAACACTGGCTGCCAAGCCTGCGCCAAAAATATAAAACAATGGCTTCAGGTGTTTTTTAAACTCAAGTTCAGAAAAACGAAAATGTATTTTTCGCGTGATCGTAACAAAACTAAAAAGCTGGTTTCCCAGTATAGAAAAAACAATGATCAGAAGATATTTGCCGAAATCTGCTCTTGTTTTTACATATACATACAGCAAGCCAAGGCAGATGACCTTTACAACTACCGAGCGGATAGTGATGATCCTGAATTCTTCTATGCCCGCATAGAACCAGTCGGTATAACAAAAACTCAGAAGGATCAGGGAGCCTGCATATATGTACAAAGAACGCTCTGCAAAGAAAAATGGTACGGTAAAGATCATTACCAGGTAAACAGCGGAAAGAAGGAGGCTCGCTATAAAATAAACGCCGGTTAATTCAGCAAAAACATTTGCCAGTTTTTTGGGATCTTCTTTATACCGCGCGGCCTGTGCAATACCATAAATCGGAATTCCCAATGCGGCGAACAAAGCAAAATATTGCGAAAGCGAAACAATGAACTGAACTTTACCGATCCCAACCGGCCCCAGTATTCTTGATGCATATGGGAAACTGATAACAGGATAGAGAATGTTGACAATGGAAAGCAGTACAGTATAAAAAAAGTTTTTTGTCATGAATGATCTGTTCTTCGGCCATGCTTTTGTATGGCATTAATTTCTGAAAACGCTTACTTTAAGATTATCCATTGACCAGCTTCTCTGGCAGGTATCATTGACATTGCCGCCCGCATCATTACAGTTCAAAACAAAAGAATCAGCACTATGTGAAATAGTTGTCACAAATTTATACCTGCTGGTGCCGCGCAATGAACTGATAAAACTGCAGGTACCCGGCAAATTGATATCTTCCGCATCCTTGCCTGCCGGGCTCAAAGGTGTTCCATTGCCTAACCAGTTAGGATAGGATTGTTGGATAGTGCTGTCATTTGAAAAACCTGTTATCCATTGATCCTTCCCGTCAAGGGTCATGTGCCAAAGATCATTTTTCCATACATTATGAATATACAGATCGAACTCAACACGGAGTGCCTGGTGCGATGGCAGGTTTTGTAATGTCAAAGCAACAAGGTTATTGTTTAATGGCCCCAGCACAGCCTCTCCGTTATAAGCAAAGATCCGCGGAGTGGCTACCGGCCCAAAAGCAGTAACGTTTGCATTCCAGCCGCTTACTGTTACATTATTGAGCTGAAAATCATTAAAATTATTTTCATAAACAACATTTGTTACGGTAAGGCTCTTGAAACAGGCGAGAGGTATCATAGCAATTAACAGGAAAAGGGCGAGGTATGTGATCTTTGTTTTCCTGCTGTTCATAAAAATGTAACTATTATAATATTGAGCCGTTAAAATGAATCCAAAACTAATAAATCTTCTTTGGGATATGGCCTTAGTATGATAATATAATCAGCGATGGGCTAAGATTAAACAAAGATTTTACCGCCTTCCTGTTTCATTTCCTAAATTTGCCGCATGTCGCAAACCGCTTTTACTGTGAATATCATTAACCGGTACGGCAACGCTTTGCCTCATTATGCAACAGAAGGATCCTCCGGTATGGACATCAGGGCATGGCTGGATGAGGAACTTGTATTGCAGCCTTTTGAACGCATGCTGGTGCCCACCGGCCTTTTTATAGAGCTGCCAGATGGTTACGAAGTACAGATCAGGCCGCGCAGCGGATTAGCGGTCAAACAGGGCATTACCTGCCTCAACTCTCCCGGAACAGTAGATGCCGATTACCGCGGCGAATTAAAAGTAGTGCTGATCAATCTTTCCAATGAACCACAAACCATCCGGTCTGGCGACAGGATCGCACAAATGGTGATGCAGAAAGTTGAAAAAATAAACTGGCAGATAGTTGATCTGATTAACGAAACACAAAGAGGCATCGGTGGGTTTGGGCATACCGGAAAATAAAATCTTTATGAAACATTTCCTGATCATATTTGTTACCATCAGCCTGTTTGTTCTTTCATGCAAAACAGTAAGGAAAACGCAGGTGATACAACAGGCCATCACCACAAAAGATACTGCGCCAACTATTGTTATCAAGGAGATCCCGAAGAATGTTGCGAATGAATCTCCGCATATTGATTCAGCTGCGATCGTAAGAGATATCATGAGTAAAGTTGTAAAGAACAAGATCAACTTTACCACTTTTAATGCGAAGATAAAAGTAACGTATGAAGGCCCCGGAAAAAGTGACAGCTATATTGTATATATAGGTATGAAAAAAGACAGCGTTATCCTGATCCAGGTAGTTGGATCCTTACTTGGTATCAAAGGGCTGGGAGTAGAGGCAAAGATCACAAAAGACAGCGTAATAGTGGTACAGGTAGCAGGTGAAAGATCTGTGAAGAACAGATCCATTAATTATTTACAGGAAGTGATCGGTATCCCGTTTGATTTTTCAACTATTCAGGATCTGTTAATCGGCAACCCGGTCTTTATAGACAGCAACATCGTTTCCTATAAAGCAAGCGCTAATCAATTACTGGTGTTTATGGTTGGCGATCTTTTTAAACACCTGCTTACACTTGATAATGCCGATTATACCGTACTGCACAGTAAGCTGGATGATGTTGATATACAACGGAACCGCACAGGAGATATCACTTTCGGCAGCTATCAACCAATGGGCCCGTACAAATTTGCGACATACAGGAAAATATCTGTAGCAGAAAAATCACAACTCACGCTCTATCTCGATTTCAAAGAGTTTAGCCTAAATGAACCGTTAAAATACAATTTTGACATACCCAAAAAATACAAGCGTAACTAATTAAACCGCAACTTAGCCATTCTAAAGAAACATAAACCGTTACATCATTAAATAACCGAGCATGTTCAAAAGAATTTTTTCTGTTCTCTTTCTTGTTTTGGCGGTTACGCTGTGTGTATCTGCGCAGAATACAAGAGAAGAACTGCAGAAAAAAGAACAGGATCTTCAGAAAGAACTGGCCGACCTGAACAAAGCATTGAATCAAACACAGAACAATAAAAAATTATCGCTTAAACAATTGGCCATTATCAAAAGCAAGATCAATAAAAGGGAAGAGCTGGTAAACAGTATCAACCGCCAGGTTCGGCAGATGGATGAGACCATTTTTGAAAATGAACGCGATATCTATCGTCTCCGCAAAGAACTCGATACACTCAAAATAAAATATGCCAAAAGCATTGTGTTCGCTTATAAGAACAGGAGCAGTTATGAATACCTGAATTTTTTATTTTCTGCCAGCAGTTTTAATGATGCACTCAAACGGATGACCTACCTGAAAAGTTATCGCCAGAACCGCGAAACACAGGTGAGTACCATTATCAAATCCGATCAGTTATTACAGGAAAAGATCGGCACGCTCAGTAAAAATAAAAAAGAACGGCTTGGTACATTGCAAACACAAAGCGAACAGTTAAAAGTATTGCAGGCAGATAAAAAAGAACAGGATCAGGTAGTGGCGCAATTAAAAGGCCAGGAAAAAGAATACGGCAAACAGATAAGCGATAAAGAAAAACAAAGACAGAGAGTGCAACAGGCATTCAATGCAATCATCCGCAGGGAAATTGACGATGCAAAAAAGAAAGAAGCAGCAAGATTAAAAGCGCAGGAGGATCAGAAAAGATCGCAACCGGCAGATGCAACTGCGAAAAATGCACCGCCTGCAACAAGACCGAGGTCGCTTTCCAACGAACCGATAACAGGCGTTACCAGCACGGCAACGGAAAGAACGTACAATCCACTGGAATCAACACCGGAAGGGAGGGAAATGTCGGTCAATTTTGAAAACAATAAAGGGCGTTTGCCCTGGCCTGTTTCAACAGGCGTAGTAACTGCTCATTTCGGCCTTGAAAAAATACCAGGCACTAAACTTACACGCAAAACAGATGGCATTGAAATTTCTTTGCCTGTTGGATCAACTGTAAGATCGGTAGCAGATGGCAAAGTGATCTTTGCGGGTGAAGTAGATGGCGAACAATTATTGGTTGTACAACATGGGAAATATTTCTGCGGATACAACCATCTGTCTTCGGTTGCTGTTGCTAAAGACCAGGAAGTAAAAGCGGGAACCGTACTTGGCAAATCAGGAACATCGATCGATGGCGAAGGCGCATTGCTTTTTATGATCACGAACGATAAAAGCGTACCGCTTAACCCGGAGCCGTGGCTGAAGCCGCAGAAGTAACGGTGTAAAGTGAGGCAGGTTAAAAAGGTTAAAAAAGTTAAACAAGGTATAAAACCGGTTTAACTTTTTTAACCTTTTTAACTTTTTTAACCCACACCCAAAATCCCTATCTTCAGTCAAACGCTTGCTTATGAATCAATATATCCTTTCTTTCGACCAGGGAACCACCAGCAGCCGCGCTATTGTGTTTGATAAAAAAGGCGCGATCATTTCTGTAGCGCAAAAAGAATTCACACAGATCTTTCCGAAACCCGGCTGGGTTGAACATGATGCCAATGAAATATGGAGCACACAGCTGGGCGTTGCTGCAGAAGCCATTACCAAAGCGGGATTAACGGTTAAGAATATTGCGGGTATCGGTATCACCAATCAAAGAGAAACAACGGTGGTGTGGGATAGAAAAACAGGCATGCCGGTACACAATGCAATTGTTTGGCAGGACAGGCGCACGGCAGTTTTTTGTGATGAAATAAAAGCCGCAGGCAAAGACAAACCCATACAGCAAAAAACAGGTTTGGTAGTTGATGCATATTTCTCCGCAACAAAAGTGAAATGGATCCTGGATAATGTTTCCGGTGCAAGAGACAGGGCTGCAAAAGGCGAATTATGTTTTGGAACGGTAGACAGCTGGCTGTTATGGAAATTGACCAATGGCGCTGTGCATGCAACCGATGTTTCCAATGCATCGCGAACCATGCTGTTCAATATTCATTCTCTTCAATGGGATGATGAACTGCTGAAAATATTTGATGTGCCCGCATCTATGTTACCCGAAGTGCGCAGCAGCAGTGAAGTGTACGGACATACACAGAATATTTTAACCGCACATAATATTCCGATCGCAGGTATTGCGGGCGATCAGCAGGCAGCATTGTTCGGGCAAATGTGTACGCAACCCGGCATGGTAAAAAATACATATGGCACCGGCTGTTTTATGTTGATGAATACAGGAGAGAAAGCGGTACCGTCAACCAATAATCTTTTAACAACAGTTGCATGGAAAGTAAATGGTGTTACACAATATGCATTGGAAGGAAGTGTATTTATTGCAGGGGCAGTAGTACAATGGCTGCGTGATGGATTAAAAATTATCCGCAGTTCTTCTGAAGTAGAAACGCTGGCGGCAGAAGTAGCAGGCAGTGATGGAGTGTATGTGGTTCCTGCATTCGCGGGACTGGGTGCACCATACTGGAACCAGCATGCACGCGGAACGATCGTTGGCATTACACGCGGAACAACCGGTGCACATTTTGCACGCGCAGCATTAGACAGCATCGCTTATCAAACCATGGATGTATTAAAAGCAATGGAAGCCGATTCCGGTATCGCCATAAAAGAATTGCGTGTGGATGGTGGCGCCACTGCCAATAATTTACTCATGCAATTTCAGAGTGATCTGTTGAATACAAAAGTTGTACGCCCAACTGTGGTTGAAACAACCGCACTCGGCGCCGCTTATCTCGCTGGCCTCGCCGTTGGTTACTGGAGCAGCACGGAAGAGATACAACAGCAATGGCAGATGGAAAGAATATTTTCACCATCAATGGATGATACAAAACGAAAAGAATTGTCTGATGGCTGGAAACGTGCGATCAATACAACAGTGAGCTGGAGTGTTTAATGATATTGAAGTTCCGTATTATTTCAATAAGAGAAGAACGAAGAAAAGGAGTAAAAAAAGTAAATGCAGATCACTCTTTTTCTCTTTTACTTCTTCTCTTATTGAAATTCTATAAATCACCTGATCTTAATGGATAGAACTAAAATGCTGCAACAATTAAAAGATATCCCGCAATGGGATATTGTTATTATCGGTGGTGGTGCAACAGGCCTCGGCGCTGCACTTGACGCAGCCTCGCGCGGTTATAAAACATTGCTCGTAGAACAATATGATTTTGCAAAAGGCACATCAAGCCGCTCAACCAAATTGGTACATGGCGGCGTACGGTATTTACAACAGGGTAATATCAAATTAGTAAAAGAAGCGCTTCGCGAGAGAGGCTACCTGTTACACAATGCGCCACACATCACATCCATACAAACTTTTATTGTACCGGTATTCAGCTGGTGGGAGAAATGGTATTATGCCATCGGCTTAAAAATATACGATCTGCTTTCAGGGAAATTATCACTTGGCAAAACAAAAGTGTTATCAAAAAAACAAACCATCGAACATCTTCCGGCAATCGATCCCTCAAAATTAACGGGCGGCATTTTATATTTTGACGGACAGTTTGATGACAGCCGCCTCTGCACAGACCTTGCTTCAACAGCTGCAAAACATAACGCTGTTATCATTAATTATTGCAAGGCGCTGGGTTTTAAAAAAGACAACGGAAAGATCAGCGGTGTGGAGCTGACCGATACCATCACACAAAAAAAATATACGGTACGGGCAAGATCGGTGATCAATGCAACAGGCGTATTTACCGATACTGTATTACAGATGGATGATGCAGCACGACATGATCTTGTATCGCCTTCACAAGGAATTCACCTGGTTGTTGACAATTCTTTTTTCCCCGGAACCGATGCCATGATGATCCCGAAAACAGATGACGGAAGAGTATTGTTCGCAGTGCCCTGGCACCGGAAAATTGTATTAGGCACAACCGATACACCCATTGATACGGCTGTAATAGAACCGAAACCGCTGGAAGAAGAAATCGAATTTATCCTCAAACACATCAACCGTTACGGAAAACACACCATTTTACGCAGCGATGTAAAAAGCGTGTATGTAGGATTGCGCCCGCTTGTAAAAATAAAAGGAACAAAACGAACCGCACTGTTATCACGCGATCATACTTTGGTGATCGCGCCAAGTGGTTTGGTAACGGTCACCGGCGGTAAATGGACAACTTACCGAAGGATGGCAGAAGATGCGGTTGATAATGCCGTATTCATTTCCAAACAGGAAAAACGTGCATGCATAACGCGTGATTTATTAATTGGAAATGTTGCAGAACAAAAACAACTGGTTGAAGAACTGATAAAAAATGATGCTTCCTTATCAGAAAAGATCCATCCCGGTTATCCATATACAAAAGCAGAACTTGTTTATTCGGTGCGATATGAAATGGCTATGGCTGTTGAAGATATTTTAGCCCGCAGGACAAGGTTATTATTTTTAGATGCTGTTGCTGCAGTAGAAGCTTCCACAACAGTGGCAAACATCATGGCAAAAGAATTATCAAAAGATGAAGAGTGGATACATGAACAGGTAGCACAATTCAAAACACTTGCAAAACAATATTTACTTTCCTAATTTCAATTTCTTTCAAACCAAAACGATTGTTCTATGACTCCCTTTATTGCTGAACTAACCGGTACCGCTTTACTCATTATCCTTGGTGATGGCGTAGTGGCGAATGTGATCCTTAGTAAAACCAAAGGAAATAATGGCGGATTGATCGCCATAACATTTGGCTGGGCCATCGCTGTTTTTGTAGCAGTATATGCAACAGCTTCTGTAAGCGGAGCACACCTGAACCCTGCCGTTACCATTGCATTGGCAACGATCGGAAAATTTCAATGGGCGCTGGTTCCCTCTTATTTATTGGCACAGTTACTCGGAGCAATGCTCGGCGCATTGATCATGTGGGTGGCTTATCGCCAGCATTTCAATGCTACGGATGATGCAGCTACCAAACTCGGTGTGTTCTGTACGTCGGCATCTATCAGCAGCCCCGCAGATAATATATTGTCTGAAGTGATCGGAACTTTTGTATTCGTACTCGCTATTTTATTCATCACCAAATCACAAAGTTCATTGGGTTCGTTGGATGCATTGCCGGTTGCATTACTGGTATTGGGTATCGGGTTGAGTCTGGGCGGGCCAACAGGTTATGCCATTAACCCAGCACGTGACCTTGGCCCCCGCATCATGCATGCATTGCTTCCCATAAAAAATAAAGGGGGAAGCGACTGGAAATACAGCTGGATCCCGGTTGCCGGGCCGATCATCGGCGGTATTCTTGCTGCGCTTTTATATCAGCAGCTATCGTAAATTCTATAACATATAAAACAACAGGATGAAAAAGATCATTTTCAGTATATCATTGATATTATTGGGCTCGGTTATTTCTTTTGCACAGGATAAGGATAAAAAAACAGATACGGCCATGTCTGCAAAAGAAGCGCGGCGGTTTAAAAAAATGATGTCGGTTGCACAATACCCGCTGATCAAAGGTCATCCCATGACCGGCGTAATTCCTGCCACAGGCATTGATGCATGGCCCGATACAACACAGTCATACAAGATCATCGTTGCCTGGACACTCGGCAGTAAAGATTCGGCAAAAGCAAAAAAAGTAAATGTGGCGCTTACCGAGATCGGAAGAATTCTGAATCTTCACCTCGCATCAGGCATACCACAAAAAAATATAGAGATCGTGGTGGCTGTTCACGGGCTCTCGCTGTTCTCATTGCAGAATGATGAAGCCTATCAAAAAATGTTTCATATAAAAAATCCAAACAGCTCCCTTCTGAAAGAATTGCAGGACGCAGGAGTAAAATTCATCGCCTGCGGCCAGGCAATGGCTTTTCTCGAAATAGATAAGCAATCTCTTTTACCAGGTATTAAAAAAGCACTCACTGCACAAACCATCATTACTTCGTACCAGATGAAAGGTTTCGCACTGATCAACGAGGATACGGAAGATTAGAGAATAGACCATAGGCCATGGTCCATGGACTATGGTCTATTAACGATGAACCATTTCCCCACATTTTTTCAATTTAAAGGGTGGTTTTACTCATTTTTAGGGTGCATCCCCTTACCTTTGCCGCCAAGTCGGAAAAATGGTATTCCGGCATGTAAAAACTACATTTTTAAACAACAATATATCCCTGGCTATGGCTACAAAAGGTAAGATCAAACAGATCATCGGTGCGGTAGTGGACGTTCATTTTCCCGACGATAATACATTGCCTGAAATTTATAATGCCCTTGAAATTACAAGGGATAACGGCGAAAAACTGGTTCTCGAAGTACAACAGCATTTAGGTGAAGACAGTGTCCGTACCATTGCAATGGAAGGAACTGAAGGATTGGTGCGTGGTATGGCTGTTATCGATACCGGCAAAGCGATCGCAATGCCGATAGGTGAAGGTATCAACGGACGTTTGTTCAATGTAACAGGCGATGCCATCGATGGATTGCCGCAGGTGAGCAAAGAAGGCGGCCGCCCTATTCACAACAAGCCGCCATTATTTGAGAACCTGAGTACGAGTTCAGAAATATTATTTACCGGTATCAAAGTGATCGACCTGATCGAGCCTTATGCAAAAGGTGGCAAGATCGGCCTGTTTGGTGGTGCGGGTGTAGGTAAAACCGTATTGATCCAGGAATTGATCAACAATATTGCGAAAGGCCACGGTGGCTTATCAGTATTTGCCGGTGTAGGGGAAAGGACACGTGAAGGAAATGACCTGCTGCGCGAAATGATCGAAGCAGGCATTATGAAATATGGCGATGCTTTCAAACACAGCATGGAAGAAGGCGGATGGGATCTGAGTAAAGTAGATATGGAAGGCTTAAAAGATTCCAAAGCAACATTCGTTTTCGGACAGATGAATGAACCGCCGGGAGCCCGCGCACGTGTGGCTTTGAGCGGTTTGACCATCGCAGAATATTTCCGTGATGGAGATGGTACAGGAAAAGGAAAAGACATTTTATTTTTCGTAGATAATATCTTCCGTTTCACACAAGCCGGTTCAGAAGTATCGGCTTTGCTGGGCCGTATGCCATCAGCGGTGGGTTATCAACCAACATTGGCTACAGAAATGGGATTGATGCAGGAACGGATCACATCAACCAAAAACGGTTCGATCACTTCCGTACAGGCGGTATACGTACCTGCGGATGATCTGACAGACCCGGCTCCCGCAACAACCTTCGCACACCTTGATGCAACAACCGTATTAAGCCGTAAGATCGCCGATCTGGGTATCTATCCTGCGGTTGATCCACTGGATTCTACTTCAAGGATCTTAACGCCGGCTATTGTTGGCGACCTGCATTATGATTGCGCCAACCGTGTAAAACTGATCTTACAACGATACAAAGAATTACAGGATATCATCGCCATCCTTGGTATGGATGAGTTGAGTGAAGAGGATAAAATGATCGTACAACGTGCACGTAAAGTGCAGCGTTTCCTTTCACAACCATTCCACGTTGCAGAACAGTTCACCGGATTAAAAGGTGTATTCGTTGACATCAACGATACCATCCGCGCATTCAACGCGATCATGGATGGAGAAGTAGACGAATATCCGGAAGCGGCATTCAACCTGGTTGGTACACTGGAAGATGCCGTTGAGAAAGGAAAGAAGATGATAGAATCAGCAAAAGGATAATATTAAATTTGAAAATTTGAAGATGTGCTAATGGCAGATCAAACAAATTTTCAAATTTTCATCCCGAGTCTTCGGGATCAAATTTTCAAATTGTTATGACCTTAGAAATACTAACTCCCGAAAAAAAACTCTATAGCGGCGATGTATACGGCGTACTCCTGCCGGGCATTACAGGGTTATTTGAAATATTAGACAAACACGCACCATTGGTAAGTGCATTAAAGAGCGGTACTTTAAAAATTCTGAAAGACAAAAGCAAAAACTCTGAAAGTTATTCTATACAAAGCGGGTTCGTGGAAGTGCTGAATAATAAGGTAACCGTGCTGGTGGAAGGTGCAACTGCGTTGTAGTAACTGTGTAAAGTCAAGAAGGTTAAATGGGGTTAAAAAAGTTAAAAAGGTTCTTATACCTGGTTTAACTTTTTTAACCCCATTTAACTTTCTTGACCAAAGCAATTAACCCCATTTAACCTTCTTGACCCATCGCTAATTCAACCGTGGATCGATCGGGTAATTGATCATCTGGATATATTCTCCGCCAAGATTTTTTAATGCCGATTTCCAGACCTGTTGTGTATTCATATCGAAGACCAATTGTTTATTCGATTCGCATATGATCCAGCTTTTTTCTTCCAGCTCGCCTGTCAGTTGCCCTTCGCCCCAACCACTGTAACCAATAAAAAAACGGATATCATTCTTTCCCAGTTTCTTTTCTTTCAGCAGCGATAATACATCTTCAAAATCACCGCCCCAGAAAATGCCAGTGGTTACTTCAATACCTCCGGGGATAAGATCCGGGCACCTGTGCAGAAAATGCAACGTATCTTTTTGAACCGGCCCGCCATCATACACAGGGAAGCGGATGCCTTCTGCATTTTTGATCAGGTCGCCAAGTTCCTGGTCAAAAGTTTTATTCAGTACAAAGCCGAAACTCCCTTCCTGCCTGTGTTCGCAGAGAAACACAACGGTGCGCATAAAATTAGGGTCCTTTAAAAAAGGATCCGAAATGAGTAGTATGCCTGGCGCTACATCAGTCATAGGTAAAAGGTAAGACAAAGAAT
>Ga0206949_1216_pt1 | contig 18758 bp, 17 predicted proteins | sample Alteio_BWOrgHeat_40_FD_153240 | JGI IMG/M metagenome (GOLD analysis project Ga0206949, IMG submission 153240) | Enriched cells from forest soil in Barre Woods Harvard Forest LTER site, Petersham, Massachusetts, United States -... | ecosystem: Environmental > Terrestrial > Soil > Temperate forest >...
TAGTTAAGCCTGCAATTTCTAAAAAATAATCCTAAGTTTTAAATAGAATAAAAAAGGGGCAGCCGACTGAGGGCACCCCTTGCATATCATAATGATTTCACCGGAATTACATCTTCGGCATCCGGCGCATCATGCTGGCCATGGCTGCGGGGTTGCTCATTTGCTTCATCACCTTGCGCATATCGTCAAACTGCTTTATCAGGCGGTTCACTTCGGCCAGGTCGCTACCGGCGCCTTTGGCAATACGGTTGCGGCGGCTTTGATTTATGCTGTCGGGGTTTTCCTTTTCAAAAGGTGTCATGCTTTGTATAATGGCTTCAATGGTTTTAAACGCGTTATCGTCCACCTCTACATTCTTCATCATTTTGCCAACGCCGGGTATCATGCCCATCAGGTCCTTCATGTTACCCATCTTCTTGATCTGCTGTATCTGGCTGTAAAAATCGTTAAAGTCGAATTTATTTTTGCGGATCTTCTTCTGCAGTTCAGCGGCTTCCTTCTCGTCAAATTGCTGCTGCGCGCGTTCAACTAATGATACCACATCGCCCATGCCCAAAATACGCGATGCCATCCTCTCAGGATGGAACACATCCAGGGCCTCCATCTTTTCGCCGGTACCAATAAATTTTATCGGCTTGTTAACAACCGATTTTATTGATAATGCCGCACCACCACGCGTATCGCCATCAAGCTTGGTTAAGACCACGCCGGTAAAGTCCAAACGATCATTAAACACCTTGGCGGTATTCACGGCATCCTGGCCGGTCATGGAGTCGACCACAAACAGTATCTCGTGTGGTTTAACCGCGTCTTTTACCTGCTCAATTTCCACCATCATAGCCTCGTCAATAGCTAAACGGCCCGCGGTATCGATGATCACTACATTGTGCCCATTCTGTTTTGCTAACGCGATGCCTTCGCGTGCAATGGCAATAGGGTCCTTTGATTCGCGGTTAGCATAAACAGGTACGCCTATCTGCTCGCCTAAAACCTCCAGCTGGTCAATAGCCGCGGGGCGGTAAATATCATCGGCAACCAGTAGTGGTTTTTTATTCTTTTGGGTTTTTAAATAATTGGCCAGCTTACCGGTGAACGTGGTTTTGCCCGCACCGTTAAGGCCAGCAATCAATATGATAGTTGGCGTAGCCGGAAAGGTAAGCTCAGATGCGCTGCCGCCCATTAAGGCAGCCAGTTCATCGTTCATTATTTTGGTAAGCAACTGCCCCGGCGATACGGCTGTTAATACGTTTTCGCCCAATGTTTTTTGCCTTACATCATCGGTAAATGTTTTAGCGGTTTTATAGTTTACGTCGGCATCCAGAAGGGCTTTGCGTATCTCCTTCATGGTCTCGGCCACGTTTATCTCAGTAATTGTTCCCTGACCCTTCAGAACCTTAAATGCCCTGTCGAGTTTATCCGAAAGATTTTCAAACATTATTTAACTCTCTTTATCTTTTATTTGAGCTTGCAAAGGTAAGATTTTGAAACGAAACGCCCCAACCCCACACAATGAGGAACAAATTTAATATTGCAAATTGTAACGAAACCATATCATTTTGCATCTTATCACTATTAAAGGCTATTAACTATTAAATGAAATTTCTACCTCTTATATTTTTTACGCTCATATGTTGCACTGCTTTTTCACAGGCCCCGGTAAAAAAACTGGTAGCGCAAAAAACCTCCACGCCTCCAAAAATAGATGGCTTGCTGGATGACGACGCCTGGAAAAACGCACCCATAGCCACTGATTTTGTTGAATACAGCCCCGTATCGGGCCGGCACGAGGACAAAGCAAACCGCACCGAAGTAAAGATATTATACGATGATGACGCCATTTACATAGGCGCGCGCATGTATGAAAGCACCTCGAAAGTGGCGCATGAACTGGTGAATCGCGACAATGTGGGCACATCTGATTTTGTGGGCGTGGTACTTGATACTTATCATGACGGCATCAACGCGGTAGGTTTTTACGTAACTGCCGCAGGTGTACAATTTGATGCCAAATATGCGCCAAACCCTAACGGCAACACCGAGGATCCCAGCTGGAACGCAGTTTGGCTAAGCAAGTCGCATATTGATGCCCAGGGATGGACAGCCGAAATAAAAATACCTTATTCGGCATTGCGTTTTGCTAAAAAGGATGTGCAATTTTGGGGTATACAGTTAGTGCGCCGCAGGCAATACCTGCAAAAAGAACTGTTTTGGAACGAAGTTGACCCAAAAAAGAATGGTTTCGTTAACCAGGAAGGGGACCTCACCGGCATACAAAATATTACGCCGCCTGTAAGGCTCGGCTTTTATCCATACATTTCAACCTACGTAAATCATTACCCCTACAATACGCCGGGATTAAAAAACACAAGCTTTCAGTTTGATGGCGGGATGGATGTAAAATATGGTATAAGCGAAAGTTTTACGCTCGACCTTACCCTGGTGCCCGATTTTGGCCAGGTACAATCAGATAACCAGGTGCTTAATCTTACACCTTTTGAAGTTAAATATGTAGATAACCGCCCGTTCTTTACTGAAGGCACCGAGCTTTTTAGTAAGGGAAATATTTTTTACTCGCGTAGGGTGGGTGGAACGCCGATAAATTATTCGGTACCCTATAATGACCTGAAGCCCGGCGAACAAGTAATAAGCAACCCTACTGAAACTAAGTTGCTTAACGCATTTAAAGTTACCGGCCGTACATCGGGCGGATTGGGTATAGGCATTTTTAACGCAGTAACCGACCCTGCCAATGCCGTAATACAGGACAGCCTTGGCCATAAGCGCCAGGTACAAACCTCGCCTTATACCAATTATAATATTTTAGTGCTGGATCAAAACCTGGCTAACAACTCATCGGTTACGCTCATTAATACTAATGTTGATCGTTTCGGAAAGGATTATTCGGCTGATGTGGGCGGGGTAGTATTCAACCTATATAACAATAAGGCAAATACCTATAACCTCCGCGGTTATGGCCTGATGAGTAATCTTTATGGCGGAACCCAAAAATCTACTACCGGGTTTAATTATGAAATAGCGGGCGGTAAATCGTCGGGGAATTTCACATGGGTTGCTACTGAAGACCATGTGGATGATAAATACAACCCGAACGACCTGGGCATATTAAACAATAACAACTATTTCGATCACAACCTTAACCTGGTTTATGCCGATTACAAATCAGGCAAGTATTTTACTCAATGGGATGTGTTTGGCAATTTATACTACTCGCGCAGGTATTATCCAAGCACGTATCAATATTTTAACCAAATATTAGGCTTTGATTTTAAGCTGAAGAATTTCTCGTACATCGGCCTCAATTTTAGCCATATCGCACAGGGAAATGATTTTTATGAGCCGCGCGTGGCCGGGCGTGTTTATCGATCACCCGAAAATAACAATGCCGGGATATATTATAATAACAATCCTTCCGCACGTTTTAGTTGGGGCGGCGATTATTTTTATCGAAAATTTTATTCGCATGGCGGTTATGGCCACGATGTTGTTGTGTTTTACACCCTGCGTGTTGATGATCACTTTTCTTTCGGGCAAAATGTTAGTTACCTGCCGCGTATTAATAATACCGGCTATTCTACTGTCGATAGTGTAAGCAATAATCCAATATTTGCTTTGCGGAATGTGCAAACTGTTGAAAATATATTTAATATCAAATATACCTTTAACAACGTGATGGGCCTTACTTTCAGGCTCAGGCATTATTGGTCGAAACTGGCGGTTAAGCAATATTACGACCTGGGTACACCGGGCACGCTCGATCCGCTTACATCAACACACTTTAACAGGGATAACGACATGAATTATAACGACTGGAACATTGACATGCTGTATGTGTGGGAGTTTTCGCCCGGCAGCGAGTTAAGTTTCGACTGGAAAAACTCGTCGTTAATTAATACCGACCAGGCTAACCAAAATTACCTGAATAATTTTGAAAATACGCTTCATGTACCCAAAAACAATAACTTCTCCCTCAAAATATTGTATTATATCGATTACCAGTCGTTAAGAAAAAAACACCACAGTAGTTAGATGGCTATTTTGCGCGTTATTGGTGTGCCTTGCGGCCCTGGCTTACAAGCGCTGAACGCAAATTTTTCCTAAACTCCCGATACTTCCATATCTCCAGGCTACTGATCTGTATTTTTTTTCCATCATTTAACAAAACAATAACCTTTTGACCGATTGTTGTTTTATCAGGTACAAAACTTTTAGGGTCCAAATCCACGGCCACGTCTTTATCCGAAAGGCTTTTAATGTCGCTAAGCATTATGGTACGTTTATAAAATATCAAGGGAATGGTTATTATGATCTCGGCTTGGGTCAAATAATATACTTTAAACCCTATAGCCAGGCTTAAGCACAATAAAGCGAAGAGGACAAAATATGACAAGGATTATAAGCGCTGCAATATTATTGCCTTTAACAGGCCAGGTCAAACTGCTCAAAAAAATAAAAAACCCTGTACCTATTATCATGAACACTATAAATATGTAATTAGGTTTAGTTTTATATAAGTAACCGGTATTTTCCATTTTATTGTTGTTTAACCAGTTCCCACATTTTCGCGTTAAAATCAGCCTTATCAATACCCGTTACTTTTTTCAGGGCTGCAAAGTAATTTTCATCGCCGTTTTGCCTGTTGCCGCAGCCTAACAGCTCCATAACCGGGGCAAAGCCTTGTTCGCGTTCTATCTTTTTTACTATTAATGCATTTAAAACATAAGCAACATACATAGGCTTATCATCATTGGCGAATTTTGCGCTTGTTGTGTACAAATTTATCCAATCAGCATTGGGGTTATTGGCAACGTAGGTTTTGAACTTAGCCCACAACTCATCCCATGTATAACCCCAGCTACCGCCATATAAGTAAGCACAGCCTTCGTCAACAGGACGGTTGATCACAGCGCGATCCATTACCATCCTTAATCGTGCATGCCAAAGGTCGTGTGCATCAAACCTGAACCTGTCACTATATCCGCCGTTAATTTCCAGGCTTACGCCATTCTCGTTCGAGCTGAGCGAATTGTTTTTTATCCCGTTATAATCCTGCTTAAAATCAATCCCCAGTATCTGCTGAACTTCGGTGAAATTATCGCAATAATAAAATTCAATAGGCGAATCAGGCAGCTTTAATTTCTTATTGTAAAAACTCACGGTGCTTTGGTAACTTTTTACTGCGGAAACGTTCAAACTGTCTTTATAATAGCAGGATAAATTGCCAAATTTCTTGGTTCTCCATCCGGCGGTATTACGCTTTAATGGCGAATAAAAATAAAAACGGCCATCTATCTTTTTTGCCATCAGCCTGAAACTGGCCTTTACTTCTCCCACCCGTTTGTCAAGGTCGGTATAGGATATTTGTACTATAAAATTATCGGGGTTTAATTCAACCAGGTTGGTCAGGTAGCATTTGTAGGTGTCGTAACCTTTGGCATCTTTAGCGCCATCCATGCCTTTTATTTCATCTAAGAGGTCGGAAGTTGCAAGCAGTTCATCTTTCCAGACATATTGATTGTCTTTATTGGGTTTAGCCTTTTGCACCAGGAACAGTGTTAGGGCATCAATTACTTTCATGGTGTTTGCCGAATCGGCGGGCAGGCGGATATCATTCCGCCTAAATAGGCCCTGGGCATAGGAAAGGCTTAAAGTGCTCGCCAATAACAAAATTATAGCAAACTTTAGGGATTTTGCAGGCATACAAGTAGGTTTTAGCAGGTTAACTGCCTAAAACTACGGAAATTTGTAGATAACCCCCAAGCCAACTCCTTCAGTTCCTTGTGGTTTTGGTGCGGTGCTTTTATCGTACAGGAAGGTACCGTTAATAGTAACAGCCACTAACCGGTTAACCTTAGCAGTTAATATACCATCAACCCGGTGGCTTACATACGCCAGCGACTCGCCATAAGGCACAAACAGGTTATAACGCATATTTAAATGCACATTAGTCATGATATCCTTATCCAATGTTGCCACGGCCTGGAACGCCAACTGGTTTAAGAAGGTTTTGCCGATAGCTACACCATAATTATCGGGCTGGTACAGGTAAATGTTTTTATCGAGCACGAAGGTTTGTCGGGCCGTACCAGTACCTAAACGAAGGTCGAAAAATTTGGAGGGTTTATATTCAAAGCCGACAGATTCGGTAAGGTAGCCGGGCGCCATAAAGCCCGATATTTTTTGTGGTGCAACGGAATCCGGATAATTATAGCCATTGGCAAACTGCGATTCAAAAGTCAATGAACCGAAGAACAACCACTTTTTTGATAGTTGGGTAGCTAATTTATTATCAAAAAATATACGGTCATTTGTTTTGCGGACCCCTTGTCCTTTTACTTCCGATGTACCATACACAAGGTTAAGTTCGGTGGTATAGTCAAGCGGCGATTTATTGTACTCGGCTTTAAAATCAAAGTTAGTGTTTAGTGCTATTGAACTTATGCCACCACCTGTCCAGTTATTGCTAAACGCCGCCTGGTTAAAATTAAGATTGAAGATAACCCATTTATGCCAATAGCTGAATTTATAGTCGGGCAGTGTTACGGGTATCATTTCGGGGCTGATGGCAACTGGCCTGCTGCGCACCGGCAACGCGTTTCTTCGTGGATCGAGCCGGTACCTGTTTATGAGGTTGGTATCAATCTTTACACTATCTTTCTTAATAGTATCGGTGGGTTGTGCAATGGCAGAAATGGTGCCGGTAAGGAATAGCAAAAAAAACAACCAGGGGCTTCTTTTAAACATATTGTTGCAAAGAAAAGCTAAAATCCGCTCTTTTTATAAAAGTTTAAGTAAAAATTATATAACGGTTTAGCGGCCGTCTTATTTTAACCTGCACGAAATTTTATTTGGCGGGCTGTAGCGGCTGCAATGAATATCCTTTCGGCCGGCGCAAATATCGTTTATAATTGGCTTTGATGTAAGTTATGAAATCGTACTCGCTGGCATTAACTACAAACCAATACCCGGGGCGGTACCTGCGCATAAATTCCGTTAGTTGCTCATCCTTCAGGCCGGTTATCTTGCCTACAAAAGTGCGGTTGTAGCGGTAATCGATTACATTCTGGTAGTAATCGCTCTGTATCTCGTTTCTTAAACGCTCGGCATTGCGGCCACTGCGGCTAAAACTATTCCACAGGGCGTCAATACTTAAGCCTACACCGTCGCCGGGTGACAGGGAAAGCAGATCCTTATTAGCAAGCGACCCGTAAACCTTGTTATAATCGCGTTTGGTTGCGGCAAGTCTTAATTGCGGGTTTAAAACAGTATCGCGAATAGTAACTTCGTTCAGTTGTATGGCAGTGCGTTTAAGGTATACCGCCTGCGAGGTGTAATTTTCAACCTTTATGGTGTCAGGGTAATAGCCTTCTTTGGTAAATATGAGTATATCGCCAATGCTGGCCGCAATGTTATATTCACCTTTCAGGTTATCATAAATATCATGTCCCGCGGTTGCATTCCTGATATTTACTATGGCTATACGGTCGTTGCTATATTTATCAAAAATAATCCCGTCGACGTGCTTTTCCTGGGCAAGGGCGTTAACAAAGCTTACTGTAAACAACATCAACAACAAATATTTCATAGCAACGCTAAAACTAAACGTTCGCCGGGGCACACACATACTATTTAACACTTCTTAACATCGCTATTTTACCACCACCAACTTTTGCCCTATCTTAATATTGTTGTCGCTCAAATTATTAAGGCCCATTAATTCATCAATGGTAAGTCCAAAACGCTTTGATATGTTATATAGTGTGTCGCCTTGCTGTACAGTGTAAAGTTTGCTGGTTGGTGTAGTTTGAATTATTGAATCTTTGGTAGCCGTACCTATATTCTGGTTTATCTGGTTAAGTACCCGGTCCTCTCGCTTAATCTTTTGCACTTCACCTTCGGGCCTGTCATATTGGTCGAGGTTATATTTCTGGATGATGCCGATGATCAGCTGCGGATATTTTGGATTAGTAGCATAACCTGCCGCCTTTAAACCATAGGCCCAGCCCTGGTAATCATTTTTATCAAGCTCGAACAAATGCGCATAGTTTTTCCGCTTTAGAAAGTTTGAATGGTCCCTGAACGATTGCTCGGGCGTGTCATAAACCCTGAAACAATCATTTTTCCCGTCATCGTCTTTATAATAGCTTTTGCCTGTCCAGTCGCTGGTGCATTTTATGCCGAAATGGTTATTGGCGTTTTTTGCCAGTTCGCTATTACCGCTGCCCGATTCATACAAACCCTGCGCCAGCGTAATACTCGCGGGTATGCCGTACAAGTTCATTTCCTGTATGGCGATGGTTTTAAAGCGGTCGATATATTGTAACGATGTTAATGATTGATAACCGGCGATTGATTGCTGATGATCGCGCTGGATATTTAGATTATTCCGGTAAGCATCGCGGTTGCTGATAGTGCCTTTGCGCGCCGAGCAGGAGCTGATAAATATCGCGGCGGCAAAAAGAATTAGTGTTGTACGCATATGGGCTAAACCTTAATTAAGGAAATAAGTTCAGCCAAAATAATACTTTAAATGTATTTTTTATTGATTATTAGCCATTTTGGGCTGTATACCTGTTGGGTCGGTAGGGTCGGGTGCCGGTTGAAGCAATGCCGGATGATCAGCAGGGGTTTGATCCAAATCATATAATTTATACTTGTTTATCAGCCCCAAAACCTGCGATGCCCATTTGCGGCTGCTGGCATAACCACTGCGTTGTATGCCTTTGGCCCATGCCACATAATCATATTGTGTAAGCTGATCGGCTAAATGACTGAATTGCTTGCGCTCGGTCATGATACGGGCAAAATCTTCAAATGATTCTGTGATCGAATCATATTGTTTATATGACGACTTAACTTTTTTCTTGTGTTTGTAATAAACCGAAGTTCCGCCACCTTTAACACCGAATTGATTGTTCAAATTCTGTGCTACGGCACTGTTGCCACAGGCCGACTCGTGCATGGCCACACCTAAAATTATACTTGCAGGTATGCCTGTTTCTTGCATAATGCGAATAGCATCGGCCTTAAACTTATCGATATATGATAATGAAGTGTTTTTTTGCGCCGAAGCGGCTAAAGTTGAGATTAACAGTGCTGTTATCAGTAAGATTTTCTTCATAATTATTTTTTTCTGATGAGCAATATCCCGTCACGCACAGGAAGGATCAATTTCTCTACCCTGCTGTCTACGGAAATCTGGTCATTTAGTTTGCGAATTGTTTGTGTATCGGCATCATTTTCATTGCCATACACCTTTCCTTTCCACAAAACATTATCAATTATTATTAATCCTCCGGACCTAACCTTGTCTAATATTAATTCAAAGTAAGTATAATTATTCTTTTTATCGGCATCAATAAACACAATGTCGAATATTTCATCGTGCAAAGTTGCTATAACCTGTATGGCCTCTCCAAAATGCAGCTTTATCTTTTTATCCACATTTGTTAGCTTAAAATGTGAATTAAGCATTTCCTCCATCTCGCGGTTTACCTCAATGGTATGTATTATACCATCTTCGGTTAGCCCTTCGGTCAGGCAAATGGTGGCATAACCCGTAAAGGTACCTATCTCCAATATTCGTTTCGGCTGCATCATTTTACTCAAAAAACTCAGCAGTCGACCTTGATAATGACCCGATAACATATGCGGTTTTAACACCTTTAAATAAGTGTCGCGATTTATTTTTTTAAGCACTTCCGGTTCCGGTTCGCAGTGCTCATCCAAATAGTGTTGCAGGTCATCAGGCAGGATTTCCATGCGGCAAAGGTAAGTATTTTAAATTTAATGAGTTTTTGAGGGTAATTTTATAAAGGTGCAGTATCAATTTATACCATTTTCCCCACTTGGAGAAAATGATCTGTAGTGTATGAAAAGGCTATAAATATTGCTTTTTCTCCATGTATGATTGCAGCAATATCACCGCCGAAATCGTATCCACCAATTCCTTATTCCGCCTGTCCATTTTCCCCATTCCGCTTTGGGCAATTGTTGCTGATGCCATTTTCGAAGTGAAGCGTTCATCCAGCATTTCAACGGGTATCTCAGGGAAGTTTTTTTTAAGGATAGTTACAAATCCCTTAACATGAACAGCCGATTGCGAAGGGGTATTATCCATCTGCTTTGGTTCGCCCACTATGAAGCGTTCCACCTGTTCGGTTTGCAGGTATTTTTTTAAGTACTCGACGATATGCTGCGGATGTATGGTTTCCAGTCCCGTGGCTATGATCTGTAAAGGGTCGGTAACCGCAATGCCGATGCGCTTGGTTCCGTAGTCGAAGGCCATTATGCGCATTCTGCGTAGTTATTAGTAGTTAGAGATTGGAGATTAGTTGGTGGCATATTACAAATATAGAATTTAATGGCCGGGCAATATCTGGTTAAACATGTAATCCTGATTTTATCCAATATTTTATCATCACTTCTATGTAATTTCAAGCTATTTTTTATCTAATCTCCAATCTCTAATCACCAAAAAAAACTATCTTGCACCAATGCAGTTTAAAGAAATAGTAGGGCAGGCCGCCGTAAAGCAACGTTTGATCAACTCGGTTAATGAGAACAGGGTTAGTCACGCGCAGCTTTTTTTGGGGCCGGAGGGATCGGGAAGCCTGGCATTGGCTGTAGCTTACGCGCAATACCTGTCGTGCGAGGATAAACAGCCCGATGATTCGTGTGGTGTGTGTTCGTCGTGCCGCAAGTATCAGAAACTAATGCACCCCGACCTGCATTTTTCCTATCCTTTTTTTGCTAAACATAAAGATGATAACGCGCTCACTTTTATTGAGCAATGGCGCGAAGCGTTTTTGGCGAACCCTTATCTGAACCTGGATATTTGGCGTGATTATCTGGATGCCGAAAATAAACAGGCCAATATCAACATAGCCGAATGCCACCAGATCATAAAAAAATTAAGCCTTAAACCCTTTGAATCGGTTTATAAGGTTTTGATACTTTGGCTGCCCGAATATTTAGACAAAGAGGGCAACGCCCTGCTGAAAATAATTGAAGAGCCGCAACCAAATACGCTTTTTTTACTCGTGGCCCAAAACCAGGACCAGATATTAAATACCATTCTTTCGCGTACACAGCTGATCAAGATCCCGGCATTGGAATATGAGGAGATAAAGGAAACCCTCATCGTCCAACATAACCAAACTGAAGAAGCGGCTGCCGAAATTGCTTATTTAGCCAACGGTAATTTAACCGAGGCGCTTGCCATGCTGCAGGACGAAAATAAGGGCTACCATAAAATATTTGTCGACTGGCTGCGCCTGTGTTTTGCTAATAAAGGGTTGGAAGTATTGAGTTTTGTTGACCAGTTGGCCAAGATGGGCCGTGAGAACCAAAAGAACTTTTTGCGGTACGGTATAAGCTTTATACGCGAGTGTTGTTTGCTGATGGCAGGCGCGGGCAACCTGGTGCATTTACCGGCGCAGGAGCTGGAAACGGCACAAAAAATGACCAACGTAATGGACATTTCGCAGGCACAAGCCATTAGCTCCGAGCTTGAAAAAGCGCATTATCATGTAGAGAGAAATGCGAATCCTAAAATTTTATTTTTAGATGTATCTTTACAAATTATAAAAACGCTAAAGTTTAAAACGATCCGCCAAACAGCGGACACAATATATACCAAATAATATGGGATGTGGAAGTTGCTCAACCGGGGGCGGATGTTCACCGGCTGGCTGCAAAAGTAATGGCTCTTGCCTTACTAATGGCTGCAGCAAATTAGATGTTTACGATTGGCTGTCGCATATGGACATGCCGACAAATTATAAACCGTTTCCGGTTATCGAGGTAAAATTTAAAGGTTCAAGAAAAGAGTTTTTCCTGAACAGCGAGAACATTTACCTGGAAGCAGGCGAACTGGTGGTGGTTGAAACCGCTACGGGCGGCTATGATGTGGGCCACGTATCGGTAACCGGTGAACTGGTGCGCATGCAGATGGTTAAACGCCGTGTGAAGGAAGCCGATGTTGCCAAAAAGATATATCGCAAGGCTACCATTACCGACGTTGAAAAGTGGAAAGCGGCTAAGGATCTGGAATGGGAAACCATGCATAAATCGCGTAAGCTGGCACTGGAACTTAACCTGAGCATGAAGCTGAGCGATGTGGATTACCAGGGCGATAAAACCAAGGCAACATTTTATTATACTGCCGAGGGCCGTGTGGATTTCCGCGAGCTGATAAAAAAAATGGCGGAGCAATTCCGCATCAGGATAGAGATGCGGCAGATAGGGATGCGCCAGGAAGCAAGCCGATTAGGCGGTATAGGCTCATGCGGGCGCGAATTGTGCTGCTCGACATGGTTAACGGATTTTAAAACAGTATCTACTTCGGCGGCGCGATATCAAAACCTTTCGCTTAATACCTTAAAACTGGCCGGGCAATGCGGCAAGCTAAAATGCTGCCTTAATTATGAGCTCGACACTTATATGGATGCGCTTAAATACATCCCCGATAATGTAAACGTGCTGAAAACCGAAAAGGGAGATGCCCGCCTGCAAAAAACGGATATATTTAAAAAGCTGATGTGGTTCAGTTACCCGCGTGAGGAATCGTGGATACCGCTGCCGATAAACAGGGTAAAAGAAATTCAGCAGCAAAATAAAGAAGGCATTATTCCTGTTGACCTTGGCGAACTGGCTGAACTGGAGAATAAATTTGTTAAGGATAAAGAACCGGATTACGAAAACGTAGTGGGCCAGGATAGCCTTACCCGTTTGGATGACCGCCGCAACAATAATAAAAAGAAGAACAATAAAAACAGGAACAACCGTAACCCTAATCAAACACCGCAATCAGGCAACCAACAACGCCCGGCAAACGCAGGTGATGGTAACAGGCCATCACGTCCCGAAGGTAATCGCCCCGAGGGCAACAGGCCGCCGCGCCCTGAAGGCCAGCGTAATGACGGGAACCGCCAGCCACGCCAGGATGGGAACAGGCCGCAAAGGGCTGAGGGAAATGCGCCTGAAGGCCAGCGCCCCGATGGTAACAAACCGCAGGGAAATAACCCGAACAGGCGCCATAAACACCGCCGCCCAAATCAGAATAACCAAAACCGCCCCGGCGGCAATACCGGCGGACCAACAGCATAACAAAAATGAAACGGGCCTTTAAATTTATCTACCTGTTACCTGCTTTATTACTGATAATGGTATTTGCTTCGTGCAGCGACCCGAATGCAGTTATTGACAAAAATACCGAAATAGATAACCATAATTGGTCGTACGGTAATTTGGTGAAGTATGATGTGAAGATAGATGATGAGAAAGTGCCCTATAATTTATATTTCAATTTGCGTGTAACCGGCGATTATAAGTACTCTAACATATTCATCCTGCTACATCAAATCGGGCCCGATAATAAACCGGCTGTTAACCGTATGGAGTTTAAACTGGCCAATACCGATGGCGAGTGGCTGGGCGATGGGTCAGGTAATTTATACAGCTACCAGATGATATTCCGCCAGGGCTATCATTTCCCTGCAAAAGGTATCTATCATTTCGCTATTGAACAAAACATGCGCGATAACCCGTTGCATGAGATCAGTGACGTTGGTTTAAGGGTGGAGAAAGACACCAAACAATAAGCTATTTTTTCAGCGGCGTATTATTTCCTTATTAAAATTTTCTATCTTCGTTTTGCTAATATTTTTTGCAAATGGAAGTTTTTGTTTTAGTCGCCGCCGTAATTATTTTATTGATAGCTGTGTTTTTGTTCGTGCAAAAACCAAAGTCGGCCGACGGTATTTCGGCGGAGGAGCTGGAGCGTTTAAAATCTGCAAATACCACCCTTAATATTTCCTTAGCCAAAGCCGAAGAACGTGCCGCCGGCCTTGCTGCCGAGCGCGATAAAGCCGATAAATTATTACAGGACGAACGTGTGCGCTATGATGCACAGTTAAGTACTATTAACCAGGAACTGTTGATCGAAAAAAACAGGATGGCCAAAGCCGAGGAATCGTTCAAAGCGCAGCGCGAAAGATTGACCGAGCAGGAACGGGCCATTAATGATATCCAGCAAAAATTTCAATTGGAATTTCAGAATGTGGCGAATAAATTGCTGGATGAAAAATCGCAAAAATTTGTGGAAACTAACCGGGCTAATCTGGATGTATTGTTGAATCCGCTAAAGGAAAATATTAAGGCTTTTGAAGAAAAGGTGGATAAGGTTTACAACATGGAAGCCGCCGAGCGCAACACCCTTAAAGGGGTTATTACGCAACTGATGGATCTGAATAAACTTATCAGCAACGAAGCGCAAAATTTAACCAAGGCCCTAAAGGGTGACAATAAAAAACAAGGTAACTGGGGCGAGGTGATCTTAGAGCGCGTATTGGAGCGTTCGGGTTTGGTGAAGGACCAGGAGTACCGCATGCAGGTAAGTCTACAGGGTGCCGATGGCAGCCGGTTGCAGCCCGATGTTATTATCGACCTACCGGATGAAAAACATTTAATTATCGATTCCAAAGTATCGCTGATAGCTTACGAGCGTTTGGTGAATTGCGAAACAGAAGAAGAGCGCAAGTTGTTTTCCAAAGCGCATGTGGAATCCATACGCAGCCACGTGGCTGGGCTTTCTGCCAAAAACTATCACGACCTGTATCAGATCAATTCACCGGACTTTGTATTGCTGTTTATACCTATCGAGTCTTCATTTAGTTTTGCGGTGCAGATAGATGCCGAGTTATTCAGCGATGCCTGGGATAAACGGGTAGTGATCGTAAGCCCTTCAACCTTATTAGCTACTTTACGTACCATTGCCAGCATTTGGAAACAGGAGCGCCAAAACCGTAACGTTTTGGAAATTGCCCGTTTAAGCGGCGCCATGTATGATAAGTTTGTTGGCTTTGTAGGCGATATGGAAAGCATTGGCAAAAATATAAAACAAAGCCAGGGCGCTTATGAAAACGCTATCAATAAGCTTACAGAAGGCAACGGCAACCTCACCCGTACAGCTGAAAAAATAAAGAGTTTAGGCGCGAAGGCGAACAAGCAATTGGATCAGAAGTATTTGGACCAGGATGATGTTAAGCAAATTGAAGACGAGGCTTAAAAACAAACTTACGAAGTTTTAAAAACTTCGTAAGTTTTGATCATATCGTTAAAAACTCTCCCCTATGAAGCTGTTGGAAACGCATTCCAACCCTGCGCCTTTAAAGGATGCACCGCCCCTGCCTTGGTTATTAAATTACAGCCCGCTGAGGATTCGGTAATGTAGCCGATGATGGTTATGTCCATTTTAAACTTTATTTTGTCGTAGTCGGCTTGTTTAACGGTGAAGAGGAGTTCGTAGTCCTCGCCACCACTAAGGGCGCAAACTGTTGGGTCGAGGTTGAACTCGCGGGCCGTTTCAAAGGTCATGGGGTCGAGGGGTATCTTTTCCTCGTATAAATTACAGCCTTTGTTGCTTTGTTTACAGATATGCAATAACTCTGACGCTAAACCATCCGATACATCTATCATTGATGTGGGTTTAACATCTATTTCCTTCAGCAGGTCTATGATATCCTTGCGGGCCTCGGGTTTTAACTGGCGCTCGACGATGTAATCTTTGCCTTCCAAATCAGGTTGGATGTTAGGATTTTCGAGGTAGATAAGTTTTTCACGTTCGAGCAATTGCAGGCCGGTATATGCGCCACCCAGATCGCCTGATACACAGATCAGATCACCTTCTTCAGCACCGTTGCGGTAAACAATATCTTTTTCATCGGCATAACCAATAGCGGTTACACTTATTACCAGGCCCTGTTTTGATGATGTGGTATCACCGCCAACTATATCTACATTGTATTTTTCGCAGGCCAGGTACATGCCTTCGTATAATTCCTCCACAGCTTCCAGCGGGAATTTGCTCGATACACCTATCGAAACAGTAACCTGCGTAGCTGTCCCGTTCATGGCATAAATATCGCTTAAGTTTACCTGTATGGCTTTGTAGCCCAGGTGTTTTAACGGTGTATAGGCCAGGTCGAAGTGGATACCTTCCAAAAGCATATCGGTGGATAGCAATACTTTTTTCCCGGTAAAATCGAGCACTGCGGCATCATCGCCCACACCTTTTATAGTGCTTTTTTGCTCCAGCTTTATATTTTTTGTTAAATGATCTATCAGGCCAAACTCACCCAAATTCTCAATGTTCGTTTTTTCTTTATTATCAAATAATGCCATTATCCATTTTTTTAGTCTGCAAAAATACAAAAGCTTATCCCAATTAAATCATCCGCTGTAAAACAACCTGTTAGCCATTTGTAATAAAAACTTTACTTCGTTTTTGTGTTCTTATTATAGTTTTTTAATCACAGTGTACAAATATTAACATTAGATTAACCCATAGTCGGCATCTTTGCAAAAACAAAAATCTATGAATTATAAAAAACTACTTATTTATGCCGGGCTTGTATTGACCATTTCGAGCTGTAGTAAAAAAGACAACACGACTACTCCACCCAACAACGGCGGGGGTAAAGGCGACACCACTGTAACTACTCCGCCAAAAACTTATGCTATTACAGAAACTTTTGAAAGCGGAAGCAAAGCGGCTTATGCCGATGCTAATGTAACTTTAAGCACAGGTTCATGGGATTTTAATGATGCATTGATAGGTAACCTGACCGGTGATGTAAAAGATGGTAGCTGGTCGGTAAGATTGCGCACCGGTGATATCGCCATGAATTTTGATATAAACGATGTAACACTCATCAGCCTTAAACATGCTAAATATGGTTCTGATGCCGCTTCAACGTGGCAGTTAATGGAATCGACCGATGGGGGTACCACTTATACCCAATTGGCTTCAATTAATGAAACAAGCACCACATTTATAACCGACTCATTTAAAGTTACTACCAATACCAAAGTCCGTTTTAAAATTGTAAAGACAGGTACTACCCGTATTAATATTGATGATATAACTTTTAAAGGTACAGGCGACCCGGGTGTAACTGTTGCTCCGCCTACAACTACACCTCCTGATACAGCAGCTTCAGGTTCAGCAGCTACTCCACGAGGAGTAACAGTTGGTACCGATGCCCCGCCTTCTTCGGGCGATAACAGCGATCTCTTGTTTGGCAATCCATCCGGTGCTTCAACTTCAATCGCTATGATGGATAATTATTTGATGGATCAGGGTTATTATACCGAATCGTACAATGCGACTAAAGGCGAACCAAACTGGGTAAGCTGGCATTTGGACGCCACCAACACTACCGGTGTTACCGACAGGTTGAATAATTTTGCAGGTTTCAGTGGTTTACCAACAGGATTTTACCAGGTAGAAAGTAATGGTTATTCAGGTTCAGGATTTGACAGGGGACATAATTGCCCTTCTGCAGATCGTACAAGTTCAACCAATGCCAACGCTGCCACTTTTTTAATGACCAATATGGTACCGCAGGCACCGCAAAATAATGAGCAGACATGGGCGAACCTTGAAAATTATTTACGCGACCAGGTTACAGCCGGTAACGAGGTTTATATTATTATGGGCAGTTACGGAACGGGTGGAACAGGTTCAAAAGGTACGTTAAATACTGTTGACGGCGGCCATGTGAATGTGCCAAGCAATATTTGGAAAGTAGCACTCATTATACCTAAGGGTGATAATGATGTTATGCGGGTTACCGCAACTACAAGGGTTATAGCAGTTAATACGCCCAATGTAAATACAACCAATTCCGACTGGACAAAATATATTGTTACCGTTAAGGATATTGAAACGGCTACCGGCTATACTTTATTTTCGGCTTTGCCGGATAATATAAGGACCGCTCTGGAAGGTGAAAAAGATCCGGGTATATAAATACCCGACGTTTTTATCGCCGAAGGCGGAAAATTTTCAAAAATAAAAAAGCCTGCTGTAGAAACGGCAGGCTTTTTTATTTTGAAAGCCTTACAACTTATAATCCTAACCTTGCTGATATCTCCAACATTCTTTCAATTGGTTTCACAGCTTTTTCAATTATATGCTCGGGTACTTCAATCTCGGGCATTTCATTTTTAAGGCACAAGTAAAGCTTTTCAAGTGTATTGCGTTTCATGTGCGGGCAATCATTGCAGGCACAACTGTTATTTGGCGGTGCAGGGATAAATACCTTATCAGGGTTATCTTTCTGCATCTGGTGTATAATACCTGCTTCCGTAGCTACTATAAACTCTTTTTCGGGGCTTTTGGTAGCATATTTTAATATCCCGGTGGTTGAACCTATATAATCGGCCATTTTCAGAATCACTTCTTCACATTCTGGATGAGCAAGCAATTTTGCATTGGGGTATCTTTCTTTAAGCTTGGTTATTTTCTCTCTCGAAAATATTTCGTGCACCATACAGGCACCGTTCCATAACACCAAATCACGGCCTGTTTTTTTAGCTACATAAGCTCCTAAATTTTTATCGGGGCCGAAAATTATTTTTTGTTCCGGTGGTAAACTTTCAACTATCGCTACCGCATTGCTCGATGTACAAACTATATCGCTTAAAGCCTTCAGTTCCGCAGTGCAATTCACATAGGTTATTACCAGGTGATCGGGATAATTTTCTTTAAATTTCCTGAATAAATGCGGCGGGCAGCTGTCGGCTAATGAGCAACCTGCTTTTAAGTCGGGTAAAAGGACCTTTTTGCTTGGTGACAGTATTTTTGCTGTTTCGGCCATGAAGTGTACCCCGGCAAATACAATAATATCGGCATCGGTTTTAGCGGCTTGTTGTGATAAACCCAAACTGTCTCC
>Ga0206949_1218_pt1 | contig 18482 bp, 13 predicted proteins | sample Alteio_BWOrgHeat_40_FD_153240 | JGI IMG/M metagenome (GOLD analysis project Ga0206949, IMG submission 153240) | Enriched cells from forest soil in Barre Woods Harvard Forest LTER site, Petersham, Massachusetts, United States -... | ecosystem: Environmental > Terrestrial > Soil > Temperate forest >...
GCGCAATGTAAAACAGGTAATTTGAAATACCAGGAAATACTGTATCACCAGTATTATAGCTTTGCTATGGCTATTGGCCTGCGTTATAGTATTAACCGTGATGACGCCCTTGAGGCTGTGAACGACGCCTTTATAAAGGTATTCAAAAAAATAGGCGGTTATGACGCAACCAAACCATTCAAGGCCTGGCTATCGACCATAGTGATAAATACTGCCATTGACAGGCGCCGGCAGGAATTAAAACACTTATCGAATACCGACCTGGCGAATGATATACTGGTTTATAGCGCAACCGATACTGTTGCAAATATGGAGGCCCAGGATATTTTGAACCTGTTGAACCTGTTGCCTAGCTTACAGGCCACTATATTTAATTTATATGAGATAGACGGCTACAGCCACGATGAAATTGCAAAAATGCTGGGCATGCCTGCAAGTTCATCAAGGGTATATTTAACACGGGCTAAAGAGAAATTAAGAAAGCTATTATTAATCACATTATACAATGAGCGACGAGCAATTAGATAATGAATTTAAAAAGCGCATTAAGGAGGTGTTTGATCATTACGAAGATGACACCTCGCATAAAGGCTGGGCGCTGCTGAGGGAAAAATACCCTGAGAAACAAAGCGACCGCGCTGCAGCATGGCTTTGGCGCTACGTTGGCGTTGCAGCCTTGCTACTGGCCGTGCTGGGCATTGGCCTGTGGCTTAACCTGCAGCACAAGGGCCCCAAAAACCTGGCTGTAAAAAATGGTGGGCATAAAGGCCCTATAGTTGTTAACCCGGCTACCATTGTTAAAAATACGCCACGGGCTGCAGATTCATCTGCAAATATCGCCCGGCAGTCGCCTGTTAAGGTTGTCAGTGGTATACAAAGCACTATAAAACCTGCTATTGCAGGCCCGGCTATTGCAAAACAAAATAATAATTCAACACAGCATATAAATAATAACCCCATTGTAAATAACACACCGGTAAAAAGCAACCGTACATCTTCCACTATAATAAACAACAATACGCAAACCGCCGTGGCCTACCAGCCGGCAACTGCAACCAACCCTGCTTTAGCCACTACTGCTGCTAAAAAGCCTGTGGTTGTTAATGCGCAAGCGGGTACAGCCACAGCTTTAATTACCAATAATAACACTAACCCTATCCCTAAAAGCCCCGGTGTTAGCAAACAACCAGCAGGGCCAGTTATTGCAATGCTCGATACCAGTAAGAAAGCTCCCGCCCCAATTGCCAAAAAGCAACCTGATAAATCCATCCAATCAATGTTTGATGATGACAGCAAGTATGCGGCAGCACATAACAATCCCAACGATTTTAAAGTTAAAACAAGGAGCGTTGTTTTTGGCGTTTATGCAGCTACCTATATTAATTATTCAAAAGGCAGCAATAACCAGTTTAATGCAGGCGGCGGTATATCTGCAGATATAAAATTAACCGAAAACCTTAGTATTGTTACGGGTGTGGCCATTGCGCAAAACAGCTTTAATTATAATACGCTTACTGGTACCTCGCCGCTTTTCCCGGCTGCAGCGATGGCGACTAATAGTTATGGCAATGCTGCTGCGCTTCAACAGCTTACCCCAACATCGAAAGACTTGAATGCAAGCCTGGTAGGCCTTGATGTTCCGGTTGATTTGAAATACCTGTTCAATCCCAAAAAAGGCAATCTTTATATTGCGGCAGGCTTAAGTTCGGGTGGTTTTATTAATGAAACATATAATTATTCGTCCAGCTACAATATTGATAATAATACGCAGCCAACGCAAGATGCGACAACAAAAAAATCATTCGACAACTTTTACTTCGCCAAAATGCTTAACCTTTCGTTTGGTGTCGGCTACCCGATGGGTAATGGCAGCAAGCTGTTTATTGAGCCTTTTGTAAAATACCCCATCGCCGGTATGGGCGACCAGCACATACTTTTTGGTTCGGGCGGTGTGAACCTGAAGTTTAATTTTGACGCACCGAGGATCAAACGATAAGTTCCTATTCTTCCTTAAAGAGAATATTCCTGGCTTACTAAACAGTAGTGAAACAGTATAAAATAAATCCAAACTATAAGCCCCATACTTTTAGAAGTATGGGGCTTATAGTTTTATCGTAGATATTTAGACCGATTCCATCAATTCAAGGCATTCAATAACTGGTTTAGTTCGGTTGAAGACAGCGCACGGTTATACATACGGACATCGCTTATTACACCATTAAAAAAATATCCGTTTGCTGATGCTTCCGGGTTATCCCTGCCGATACACATTTCGGCGGCAATGGCTGCATTTGGAGACGCAATATTAGGGATCACTACATCCAAAACACCATCAATATAAAAAGTTATAGATTGGTTTGACAAACTGTACATAACAGTTACCATGTGCCAACGATTAAGATCGACAGTATCTGTACCAAAAGCATCATTATTAGTGCCGCCCGGCCCAAAGAACAGCGAGTGTCGTGGTTCCGCGCTACCTGTTACGCTCCATGCCCAGCCTTGATCATTACCAGTAAGGTGTTTACTTAAAATTTCGTTGCCATATGAACTATTATGACTGTATAATTTTATCCATGCGTTAATAGCAAAATCGGTATTATTTAGGCGCAATGCCATTTTATCGGGTATTGAAATATAGGAATTAGTACCATTAAAATGATAAGCCCCAATAGGATTGCCAAACCTGTCTTTAGTGGTGTTAACATTATGATTTGTGCCATTATTACTATTTCCTGAAAGGTCTTTATTGGTGTTTGCAAGCGGCCAATAACCCAAAAGCCCTGCAGTAGGAGCCGTGGTCGCTAACTGAAGTACCCTTATATCTTTTTGCAGCAAGGCTCTGTTGTATATACGTATATCGCCCATTACCCCGTTAAAAAAATAACCATTTGCTGATGCTTCGGGATTATCCCTGCCAATGCAAAGTTCAGCAGTTATCATGGCGTTAGGCGGGGCAATATTTTGTATAATGGTATCTAAAACACCATCAATATAATGCCTGATGGCATGATTGGCAACTTTATAGGTTGTGGTAACCAGGTGCCAGCGGTTAAGGTTAATGGTATCTTTACCAAAGGCATCGTTATTGGTACCACCCGGCCCAAAGAACAGCGAATGCCTGCCTGCTGCATCACCGGTTACACTCCATGCCCAGCCCTGGTCGTTTCCTGTAAGGTGCTTGCTTAAAATTTCATCGCCAAATGAGGTATTATGAGAATATAATTTTATCCAGGCTGTTACACTAAAATCAGTATTACTTAATCGAAGCGCGGCAGTATCCATTACCGTCATATAACTATTTATGCCATTAAAATGATAAGCACCATTGGCATGGCCCAGCCTGTCGGCCGCTGCATTTACTAAAAACAGTGTTGCCGTGTTATTATTTCCCGACATGTCATATGTTGTGTTTGCACAAGTCCAGTAAGCTATTAAGCCTTCGGATACCGTGCTGCTGGCAGCCGGCAATGACGCTGCCGCAGATGATAGCATAGCCGCCTGCAGATCATTGGGTTTTATTGTCTTTTCGGTTTGATCTTTTTTACAAGATATAATAAATGTTGCTGCAATAGCAAAGGTTGCCAACAACAGGCAGGCCTTAAATTGGTTGATTAGGGGTTTCATTGAGAAAAGTTTAAGATTATAAATATAAAGTTTAATAATTTTATATAAAGAATATTTTATTTCCTTGTAGCAATAAAGTTACAACAATTAATATGAGTATTTTTCAAAACCAGCTCTGTTGTTAACAAACCGTTATCGTTGCAAAATGGAACACCTCAATTATTCTCGTGCCATTTTTGAGTAGATAGGAACAACTTCACATCCTCCTCCGTTCCCATGAATGGCCCCGGCATGGCCGTTTTCAACCCCGACATCGCAGCAGCAAATTCGGCAGCTTCCTGTATGCCGGCTCCTTTCACCCGTTTGTACAGGTAACCTGCCATGTAGGTATCACCGCAACCGGTTGCATCTACTACTTTAGTTGGTGCATATGCAGGGATGGTATAAAACTCTCCGTCGCTGAAAATTAATGACCCCTGGCTGCCATTGGTGACAACCACTTCTTTTACACCCCAGTGCGCCAGGATACGGGCGCCAGTTGGTACATCATCGCAACCGGTAAGGGCCTGCAGTTCTGAAATATCAGCTTTCACAATATCTACATATTGCAGGGCTTCCTGTTTACCGGGCCAATCTGCGGTAATAACTTTCCTATTCTCAACTTTGCGCAGATAACCCTGTACATCAAGGCTTATACGGCCATGGCCCGCAAGGCTTTGGATAAACTGAAGCGATATATCATCAGCCAGTAAAGGGCCGAGGTGAAATATTTTCGCGTTTATATCCTGCACCTGTTCTATGGTAAAGGGATCGGCCTTTTGCAGTACGTTTTGGGTACGGTGATCCTGGTTTTCGGAGTAAATATTTTCAAAGTATACCGTGCGGGCACTGGGTTGTACCTGTACCCGTATACCCTTATCGCGGAGAGAAGTTACATAACGCATTTCGGTTTCGGCCAGGGCGGTAACCAACAGGTAGTTCAAATCGAGCCGACTAACAGCCGACGAAAAATATAAGGCAGTGCCTCCGGGCATATCCATTACTGTGTGGGCATTAATAACCCTATCTGATGTAATATGCCCTACGCAACAAATATCATACATAGCAGCAAGATAATTTATTTAGTGGAAATAATGAATATCGGAACAAAAGAGCAATACCTGAGTTGCTTTTCTACAAATCAATTAAATCTGTTATTTTTACATTAACCAGAACCATAAACCAATAATTAGCATGAATATATTTTACCGGATAAGCGCAGCCATATTAATATGTGCTTACAGCTTTCCGGCATCGGGGCAGGCAAAATCGGCACTAAATACAGTAATAACTCAAATAAACGACAGGCATAACCAGCTACCCGTTGAAAAGCTATATATACAAACCGATAAAACCTATTACATACAAAACGATACGCTGTGGTTTAAGGCTTATCTTTTTAATGGCTATGACTTTGCCCCATCAGGCATCAGCGGGCTTTGCTATTTTGAGATAGATGACGATAGGAACCAATGTATGAAACGGATAATGGTTCCGGTTGTCGATGGCCTAACATGGGGCAATATTGCTTTAGACGCCGATGAATTTATTGAAGGAAGCTACACACTAAGGGCCTACACCAACTGGATGCGCAATTTTGGCGAGGACGGGATATTTAAAAAACAGCTGTATGTTACAAGCATTAACGGGCGATCGCGCCTGGTAACTACCGATTTTAAACCGGTTAAACAGGCAGGGAAAGAAAATGTACAGGCTGCTTTATTATTTAATGATATAACCGGGCAAAACATTATAGCGCAAAACATGCAGCTACGCATTATCGACGGCAAACACTTGCTGGCCAAAACTGCCGTCACAACCGATTTTACAGGTAAAATGAACTTTAATTTTGATCTGCCGCAAGGCACAGCTACAAAAAATATATCAATAATAGCAAAGGATGTAGCCAAAGGCAAAGACCCCCCCGTTTACAATATACCGGTAACTTTAAACCGGCCCGAATTTATCGACCTGCAATTTATGCCCGAAGGTGGGACATTTGTTGCAGGCATAATCACTGTAATTGGTTTTAAAGCTATAGGCGAAGATGGTAAAGGGGCTGATGTTCATGGGAACATATATAACAGCAAACAACAGCAGGTTGCTACATTCAGGTCGGCGCACCAGGGCATGGGGCAATTTGAATTTACACCGCAAGCAGGCGAAAGTTATACCGCCGGGCTTATTTTGCCCGATGGCAGTATAAAAAACTATCCATTGCCTGTTGTTAGCCAATCGGGTGTTAGTTTAAGGGTGTTTGACCAGGGCCGGGATGCCGATTCTCTACAGGTAAGTGTTTTCGTTACTCAGAATATGCTAAATGAGCCTGCATTGCATAATTATTACCTTATAGGTTTAGCACGAAATGTAGCCTGTTATGGCGCGCATTTGGTTGCTGCCGATAAAAAAACAGTCATCAGCATACCTAAAAGCGCATTCCCCACAGGCATTGTACATTTTACATTATTCAACACCGACCATTCACCGATAGCCGAACGCATTGCTTACATCAATCATCATAACAACCTGCTAATAAATATAACAGCCGATAAAGGGCATTACTTACCTCACGATAGTATCGCGCTGGCAGTGCGGGTAATCGACCATACGGGCAAACCGGTAAGAGGCAGCTTTTCGATGGTGGTAACTGACGACGGCCAGGTTAAAACCGACTCTACAGGGAATAATATAGCGAACGAGTTGCTCTTTACGTCGGATCTGAAGGGCAATGTAGAAGACCCGGCCTATTATTTTGAGCATGATGATGCGCAACGGGCGGCCGAACTGGATAACCTACTGCTTACACAAGGATGGATAGGTTATAACTGGAAACAGGTTTTCGCCCCTGCAAAACAACCGGAGTTTGCCGCCGAACCTGAGTTTGCTGTAAAAGGCAGGGTTACCAATATGTTTAGCAAGCCGGTGGCAGGCACCGATATAATGCTGCTATCGAAAAAACCGACAATGGTTATAGATACACTGACCGATAAAGACGGCCGGTTTGTTTTTAAAGGTTTTTTACCTGTCGATACCGCATCGTTTTTGGTACAGGCCCGTAACAAACATGGCAAAAGCAATAATATTGATGTGGAAGTGGATGAGTTTAAACCGCCGGTATTTACGCAAACAGGATACCGGATGATGCCCTGGTATGTGAACAGCGACACTTCATTACTACATAGTGTTACCAATCATGTAACGAAGCAACGGGCCGATGCAAAGCTACAGGGTTTGGGTCATATTTTACAGGAAGTGAAGGTCAGTGATAAAAAGATAATAAAAAACTCGCAAAACCTTAACGCACCGGGCGGCTCAGACCAGGCGCTGGATGAACAGGACATGGTGAAAGCCGGAAAAATGACTTTGTTACAGCTACTTGAAAAAAAGATAAAGGGTTTTCACCAGAGTTTTATACCAAAAACACCAATAATGAGGTATATGGTTGATGATGAGCCGGTATATTTTGTATATGATGGCATATTTATAAATAGGTTTTACACCCCTACCGGCGAAATAAACGGCCTGTTTAATTTTGTAAAACAGTTTCTTAATTATTATACCGCAGAAGATGTTACCGGTGTAGAAGTAATGTATAGCATGGCCTATAGCTCAACTTATAACGCTACTTTTTTATCGCCCTGGCAGTTTAACAACCCAATAGCTTTTATTGAGATCACTACCCGATCAGGCAAAGGGCCATTTATGACCAAAACCCAGGGAACATATTTGTATAAACCGCTGGCAGCTACATTACCCAAACAATTTTACAGGCCCCGGTATACAGTGAAAGACCACCCCGTTGGTACCGACCTGCGTTCGACCATACATTGGGAGCCCAATATCATTACAGATACAACAGGTAGGGCAACCGTTTCATTTTATAGTGCCGACAAGCCATCCACTTACTCCATTATGATAGAGGGTACTGATTTAAACGGATCGGTAGGTTTTAAACGTGGGAAGATTGTGGTTAAATGATCCCGGAAGTTCCATTTGCAAACATTTTTGCGTTAAGGATAGGAACGGATACCAGCCATGAAAGGGTTTGTGATGGGCCGCGCTTAATGCCTGCGGGCGTATGAGTTGATAGCCTGCCCCGCTTCTACCAGCGGGGAACGTCCGTGCAACCGTTTGCGCAGTCATTAATATTTTTGTAGGTTTTCATTGGTATATATTTAGGTTTTAATTAAACCCACTAAACCCAATGGAACCAAAAACAAGGTATACTTTAACATTTATTTTTATGCTGGTTTTTATACTGGCTTTTATAAAACACGGCGAGGCACAGCAAAGCTGCCCAAAATGGGGTCCTTATGTAAAAACTGTAGGCTTTGGTAAAAACAATGCCGAACTGATGATGGCCGATGTGATGATACCAACTGACGGTATAGCTCCCTATACTTATGCATGCTCGGTACAATTTGGCATTGGTAAAAGCGGTGGTTACTGCGGTATACAACATGCCGGGTTGAATGAAAATCGTCCATTAAACAATATATTTTCCATTTGGGATTTCCCTAATAAAGTTCAAATTTCGGCACAATATAAAGACCCGCTTACCATGGTGGGCGGCTTTGGCGGCGAAGGTACCGGCCTGCACTCACATGCTGATTTTGGCTGGATACCCGGTCACTGGTACACCAACATTGTAAAACGCTGGACTACTAACGACAGCACCACGATGGTAGGCTACTGGATATACGACCAAACCGCGAAAACATACCGCCACTATGTAACTTTCGCCGTGCCTGAAAAAGACGCGATGTTGCATGGCGATATAGGCAGCTTTTTAGAGAATTTTGCCGATGAACAAAAACGTAGCCGTACAGCCGTATACCGTGCGTACTGGATGTTGACCGGTGAGGGTAAATGGATACACCCGGATTCGTTATTGGCCGAAGCAGGACAAGGCTCATGGAAAGCAGAACGTTATGGCGATGATGGTGTAAAAGCTACTTCGTGCGGCACTATGCCTTGGCAAAAAAATACCTATTATAAAGTAAAGCAAGCCGATAAACCTGTGCTGGATTCGGCAAGGGTTTATGACATGGGATCGTATTACGATCATTCGCTTAAAAATATCGTGATCGACTGGTGCGTACAGTCCACAGCCACGCCGCAATTAAGCTATGATGTAAAAATATTTGATAACGAAGCTTGTACAGGCACGCCGATAGCCGCGTCAAAAGGCACCGACCCTGATGCGCATATGATCAACATACCTGTTAAGTACCTGAACCTGAAAAACCAGGATTATTACATTACCCTGCAAGTGACGGATATTTTCGGCCAGTTATCATCCGTTAAAAAGATAACCCTGGAAGAAAAACATCCTTAAACTCCTTACCCTGCTCATACTGAGATCAATTAATAATGAGAGAAAAGTACCCCGCCGGCGAATGCTTGCGGGGCTTTTTGTTTAATTCGTTTTTGCACAAAAAACATACGGTTTAATCAAAGCTTGCTTATCTTTAACATAATGAACAAGCTAAAACTCTACGGCAAAACAGATTCGCCCGAAATGTACCCCATCCGCGACTTTTTAAGGCGCAGTGTGGTTGATTATGAGTTGTTTGATACCGACGATAAAAGCAATTATACCCCCGAGGATACTGAAGCCGCAAAAAAAGCCGGTGATCAGCCAGCCATACAATTCCCCGATGGTTATTTTATAGTTAACCCAACGCTCGAACAGATAGCCACCTGCCTGGGCTGGATAAAAAAACCAACGCAAACTGAATACGATGTATCGATTTACGGTGCAGGCCCGGCAGGTTTAAGCGCGGCGGTTTATGCGGCATCAGAAGGATTAAAAACCGTACTGATCGAGCGTGAAGCTGTAGGCGGCCAGGCAGGCACCAGTTCGTTAATAGAAAATTACATGGGTTTCCCCGAAGGTATATCGGGTAATGAACTGGCCGAACGGGCCAGGCAGCAAGCGTTAAAATTTGGTGCAGAGATACTATTACTACGCGGGGGCTTACGCGGCGAATTTTATGACGATCGCATACATGTTAAACTTACCGACGGCGAAACATTGGTGGCCAAAGCCAACATCTGCGCTACAGGAATTGAGTACGCCAAACTAAACCTGCCCAACGAGGAACGCTTTTTTAATAAAGGGGTCTATTACGGCGCGGGTTCGAGCGAAGCTTGTTTTTGCAATGGTAAGGATATTTTTATAGTTGGCGGTGGCAATTCCGCAGGACAGGCCGCCTCATACTTTTCGGGTTTTGCGCGGAAGGTGTATATGGTGATTCGCAAAGGAAGTTTAAGCGATACCTTGTCCGATTACCTTGTAAAGCGCATAAAAGGGATAGAAAACATCAGTATCCTGTACCATTCGGAAGTAACTGAACTGGAAGGCGATGACATATTAAGCCGTATTCGTATTACCAACAACCAGGATGGTACATCAAAATGGCACGATACCAGCAAACTTTTCATTTGCATAGGCGGCGAACCCAACACCGACTGGGCCATAGGCACCGACATAATCCGTTGCCCGGTAGGCTACCTGGTAACCGGCACCGATGTTATGAGCCATGCAAGTTTTGCCGATAAATGGAAACTCGACCGGCTGCCCTATCACCTCGAAACCAGCAAGCCCGGCTCATTTGCCGCAGGCGATGTACGTTATAATTCCGTAAAACGAGTAGCTTCGGCAGTAGGCGAGGGTGCTATGGCGGTTACACAGGTACATCAGTATTTGGCAACCTTGTAACTCATTATATTTTGTCATCCTGAGCGACAGCGAAGGATCTTCTAAAAGCGATAAGTCGTCACCATGCATGTCGTAGAAGATGCTTCCTTCGTCAGCATGACAAACTTTTTCAATCAAACAATTCCTGGCTATCAGTATAATAAGTTTTTCTTGAGCCTACAGGTTTTTGATGTATAGTTTCACCCGCAGGTGTAGTTTTCTTTTTAGGCTGATGCACCTGCAAAAAATCCCTGAACTCGCCGCTGATGATATCCGGGTGGTCTTTCAGTGTTTTTTCTTCAGCGTGCTTCAACACTTTATCTATTGAATGTACCAATTGCTTTACCTTTTCCGCAGGTACCTTATTCGAAGTTGAAAATGGCGACAATTTAGCATCGTACAATATTTCATCGGCATAAGCATTGCCTATGCCACGCAGAATATGCTGATCCATCAAAACTGTTTTAACCGCCGTACGTGTGGCGCTCAATTTTTTTGTAAGATAATCAACATCGGCATCCAACGCATCCGGCACGTCTGATGGTTCAGGGTCGAGCGTTAAATTTGCCGCTTTTTGAAAATCGGTTAGCGCCAGGCCCTTGCCACCTTCAAACAACAGTTCAGCTACTGTAAATTTTTGTTCGTTCTTATTATCAAACGCGTACAGCTGCCCGTGCAGCATCAGGTGCATACCCAATGTGTGGCCCTTTTCAAACTCAAAATGCAGCTGCTTGCCTGCGCGTACAACCCTTTTTAGTTCCAGTCCTTCAAGCGTTTCCTGTAATTTCTTTTCAGGCACATTGGCTTTGCCGGTTAGGCTTATTTTTTCGAGCTTCTTGTTTTTGAACAGTTTGGTGAGGTTATGGCTAAAAACCTGCAGATCGGGCAATTCGGGCATGATGGTTATTTTTTTCTCAAAGTTTAAAATAAAACCCGGAAAAGCGGCGACTGTTTTTCCTTTATAAAAATTAAGGTTTAAATTTAAACCCGGCAGATATGGAAAACTACAGCATTGTAATATTCATCATGGCGTTAATGATCGGCCTTTCGGCAGTGGCCGATAAGGTGCGGGTACCCTATCCCATCCTCCTTATTTTGGCCGGGATTGGGGTTGGTTTTATTCCCGCTATACCCGATATCGAACTTAACCCCGAGATCGTTTTCCTAATCTTCCTCCCGCCTTTACTGTATGATGCTGCCTTTAATATCCGGTTTGACGAATTCAGAACAAATATCAATACCATTAGCACACTGGCTATTACGCTGGTGTTCATCACCGCATCGGGCATAGCAGTAGTGGCGCATTACCTCATTCCGGGTATGACCTGGCCGCTGTCGTTCGTGCTGGGTGCCATCCTATCGGCAACCGATGCCGTAGCTGCTATGAGTATTACCAAAGGATTGGGTCTATCCAATTCAACCACCACAATATTGGAGGGCGAAAGTTTAGTGAACGATGCCTCAGCATTGGTAGCCTACCAATTTGCCGTAGCAGCCGTTACCGGGGTGGCATTTGTGGTTTGGAAAGCATCGCTGCAATTTGTAGTGCTGATGGCAGGCGGTGCGTTGGTGGGCTTTGTAATGGGTAGATTACTTGCCTACATCCTGAAACTGGTAAATAAAAATCACCTCGTTACTATCAGCTTTATGCTGCTGATGCCCTTTGTAACCTATTTGGTGGCCGAGGCCCTGCATGTTTCGGGCGTTATTGCCGTGGTGATATTGGGCCTGGGTATAGCTGCTTTTGCTAAAGGCCGCGCGAATGAGGAATTAAAAATGGAGTCAAGATCCATATGGGCGATTATCATTTTTTTGCTCAACGGCCTGATATTTATACTGATAGGGCTTCAATTCCCTTACGTAATAAAACAGATCAGCCATGACGAGATATTGCCTTACATTGGTTACGCGTTCATCATCACAATACTTGCACTGGCCCTGCGCACCGCCCGTGTTTTCCTGCAAAAAACTAATCTACAACGCGCATTTAAAAAAGGCAAAGGCAAAATAACCGAAAACGCCCTGCTCGATTTTAAGGATAGCCTGGTTATCAGTTGGTCGGGTATGCGGGGCATCGTATCGCTGGCCATTGCCATTGGCTTGCCCGAAACATTGAGCGATGGGCGCCCTTTCCCTCAACGCAGCGCTATTATATTTATATCGGTTGTAGTGGTATTATTTACGCTTATAGGGCAAGGATTGAGTTTACCGTGGCTGGTGAAGCGTTTGAAAAGCTAGCCATTCATTGTTGGAATAAATATCATTACAAAAATTAAAAAGAATAAAATAAATAGCCCTGCAATTATACTACCAACTACATATTTTTTCTTTAAGCTTAAATAAATTGAAACTATAAGAACTATCGAATAAATAGCAGATAAAACAACATCTGGGTCCCAAACGCCTGTTTCAACAAATTGATTATGATGTACAACCGTTTCGTATATTAGGATAGAAAGGACTATTAATAAGATAGTACTTAAGCTAATAGAAATAGTTTTCATTATTAAAAAGCGATAAAGTAAGGTTGCAGTAATTGTTTATATTCTTCTGAATAATTATTAACTGCTTTATAAATTACCAATTTACTTATTTCTACTGATACTTCCGTAAATCCAAACACAACAATTTCTCTGTGTGGTTCTGACCCTTCATAAGAATATATAGCTATCTTCTTTTTAAGATATAATCCATTTCTACCTGCTATATCGTTTACCAATTCCGCTGCCTGCAAAGGCAATATCAGCCAGCAAGCGCCATCGTTAGTAAGGTGTTTAGCTACGCCAGCTATCAAATCTTCAAAAAAATCCACACCAATATGTTTTGCCAGCGACTTCCCTGCTTTCGGCGATTCAAGTGAATTCAAATGAAAAGGTGGATTGGAAATGATCAGGTCATATTTCCTGGCGGGATATTTATTAAAAAACTCCTGAACTGGTAAAGGGGAGATATTCAGCCTCTTAGCAAATGGCGAGTTTTCAAAATTGCGCCCGGCGGTTTGTGCGGCAGCTTCATCGATCTCGACCGCATCAATTATAGCCGATGTAAAACGCTGTGCCAGCATCAATGCAATTACGCCGGTGCCTGTACCAATATCAAGTATATTTTCGGGATCGTTGGCTTCAGCTGATGCCCCAAGCAATGCGCCATCCGTATTTATCTTCATGGCGCAACCGGTTTGATCAACGGAGAATTGTTTAAAACGGAACACGCCTTTCATAGCTTTTACTTCTCCACAAACTCAATGGGCAACCCATCCGGGTCGGCGAAAAAAGTATATCGCTTATCGGTAAATTCATCTACACGAATAGGTTCAACCGCAATACCCGCTGCCATAATATGTGCCACCGCCTCATCAATATCATCAACTTCAAAGGCTAAATGGCGCAACCCTGCTGCTTCGGGGCGCGAAGGGCGCGGTGCCGGTTCGGGGAATGAAAAAAGCTCCACCTGGTATTGCCCCGCAACTTCCAGGTCGAGCTTGTATGAATCTCTTTGCTCACGGTAAACTTCGCGAACTATTTTTAAACCGAGCACCTGTGTATAAAAGTGTTTCGACCTTTCATAGTCGGTACAAATTATGGCTATATGGTGTACCCGGTTCAGTTTAAACATTTATTCTCCTAAAATTTCATGCAGCACGTTGTCATAAACCATTTTCAGGTCGGTAACATGGCCGAATGGCTCCTCATCTACATTTAAAAAACCGTCGTTAACAGTTCCTAAAAGGCTAAATTCAGTTTCGCTGGTTGCCATCAATTCAATAAAGCGCTCCTGGTCGTCAGGTGCAACGCTTACCACTACCCTGCCCTGTGCCTCGCCAAACAAAAAGGCGTCTTTACGGATAGCACTGTCGGTTTCAATATCAAAACCTAACCCGTTTGGCATAGCTGATTCAACCAGCGTAACATATAAACCGCCATCGGCCACATCATGTGCCGATTGTATCATTTTATGCTTAATAAGTTGTTTGATCACCTGGTGCATGGCATATTCCTTATCAAGGTCGAAATATGGCGCCGGGGCAGCCAGTATTTTATGCCATGATGCAAGGTATTGCGACGATGCTATATCATTTTGTGATTCGCCAATAAGGTAGATCAGGTCACCGGGAGATTTGAAATCAGATGTCATTAAGGTCGACATATCATCCATCACTCCTAACATGCCAATAGTAGGTGTCGGGAAAACAGAGCCGCCATCAGGCGATTGATTATAAAAGCTCACATTACCACCGGTAACAGGGGTTTCAAACTTGGTACAAGCTGCGCCCATGCCTTTTATGGCACTTACAAATTGCCAGTAAACTTCGGGTTTATAAGGGTTGCCAAAATTCAAACAGTTAGTTATGGCAACCGGTTCGCCGCCTGCACAGGTGATGTTACGTGCGGCTTCCGCTACAGCAATTTCACAGCCTTTTTGCGGGTCGGCGTATACGTATCGTGAGTTACAATCAACGGTTATCACAATGGCTTTATCAGTACCCATTACAGCTACAACAGCTGCGTCGCTTGGACGATTGGTGGTCATGGTTGATACACCTACCATCGAGTCATACTGATCCGTCACCCAACGCTTTGAAGCGATGTTAGGATGTGATATTAAATGTTCGGCAACAGCTACAAAATCGGCAGGTTCCTTAACATCATTTATGCTAAATTTCTGGTTCTCTTTGAAATATGCAGGCTCTTTGTATTCGCGTTCATAAACAGGTGCGCCACCGCCCAAAACCAAGTCATCGGCAGGTACATCGGCAACCAGTTCGCCCTTCATGTAATATTCTAAACGTTGAGTATCGGTCACTTCACCAATAATTGCACAATTCAGGTCCCATTTATCAAACACGGCTTCCACTTCGGCTTCGCGGCCTTTGTGTACCACGATCAGCATACGTTCCTGCGATTCAGAAAGCAATATCTCGAAAGGTTTCATGTTTTCCTGGCGGGTCGGCACTTTATCCAAATCTATACGCATGCCATGTTCACCCTTGGCCGACATTTCAGAGTTTGAGCAAATGATACCTGCCGCACCCATATCCTGCATACCTACAACAGCACCGGTTTTTATCACTTCAAGTGTAGCTTCCAATAATAGTTTTTCCTGGAAAGGGTCGCCAACCTGTACGGCCGGCAAATCATTCACCGAATCCTCGGTTATATCTTTCGACGCGAAAGCCGCGCCATGTATTCCATCTTTTCCCGTAGCCGAACCTACTATATAAACCGGGTTGCCCACACCATATGATGTAGCAGAAACCGTTTCGCCCGCCTTAACTATACCCGCCGAAAACGCGTTTACCAGCGGGTTAACATTATAACATTCATCAAAAAACAACTCGCCGCCTACGGTTGGTATACCGAAAGCATTACCATAGTGACTAATGCCTTTTACCACACCCTTAACCAACCATTTGGTACGATCGAGTTCTAAATCGCCAAAACGCAGAGAATTCAATTGTGCGATCGGCCTTGCGCCCATGGTAAATATATCGCGGTTTATACCGCCTACACCCGTTGCAGCACCCTGGTAAGGCTCTAATGCAGATGGGTGATTATGTGATTCTATTTTAAAAGCACAGCCAATGCCATCGCCAAGGTCAACAAGGCCGGCATTTTCTTCGCCTGCCTTAGCCAGCATACGCGGGCCATCTTTTGGCAGTGTTTTTAACCAAGTGATAGAGTTTTTGTACGAACAGTGTTCGCTCCACATTACCGAGAAGATGGATAATTCAGTAAAATTGGGCACGCGGCCTAATATTTCTTTTATGCGGTCGAATTCTTCGGGTAATAAGCCTAAATCTTTGGCGGTTTCAACAGTGGTTAATTGCAGGTGCTCCAATGTAATTTTATTTATTTTGAAAGGATGCGCAAAGGTAGGGAAAAGAGCTGAAAGGTAAAAGGAGAAAGGTGAAAGCTTTGCAGAAGATGAAATTGCCATTATAAATAAAAAAGGGCGAAAACAAAGGCTGTTCACCTCATTTTCGCCCTTCAGCCTCAAACTAAAAATCACCTTTTTGCTTTTTCCCTTTCGCTTTCAGCCCTTAGCTTCTTCATTGTGTATAGGTCCCGGCAGCTTAATTATTATCGTCGCTTAATTGGAAATTTATAGGGATGTTAAATCTTACACGTACAGGCTGGCCATTTTGTATACCCGGTCTCCAAGCTGGCGACATTTTTAATACACGCAGGGCCTCTTCATCCATTCCATAACCTGCGCCGCGGTCAACCACTATATTTGATAAACGGCCATCCTTTTCAACTATAAAGCTAACCCAAACTTTTCCCTGCATATGTTGGTCAACGGCCATCTCGGGGTATTTCAAATTTTTACCCAGGAATTTGCTCCAGGCACCTGCGCCGCCATAAGGCTCGGGCATACGCTGAAGGCCAGCAGTTGAAACAGGTTCGTTACCAGTATTATCCGTTGTACCCAACGTTCCACTGCCTCCACCGGGAACTGTTCCTCCACTGATTGTAGTTGAGGTTGGCCCGGTTATCACCCCCGGATCAGGGTCGGCGTGTGTCGTCGGCTGAATAATTTGAGGGGGTACTACAGCTACCGGCACGGGTATACGCAATGTAATTGGCGCAGTTGATGCAGGCGGCGGGCTCACATGCGGATGTTGAGCAGGTGCCACATGCGGATGTTCAATTACTGGGTTAAATACCGGTATGATATGCACCAACGGAGGCGTTGGTAAAATAACCGGTTTCATAAGCGCCCCAATAAGAATTACAGGAATACCGACAACAGCTATAGCGATACCCATTGCGGTCAGCATCGTTCGCGAGTTATGCTGCCTTAATTCATAAGCGCCGTAGGCTTTGTTGCGATTGTCGAATACAAGCTCGAGCCACTCGGTCTTGTACAAATCAAATTTGGAGATAAGCATGGTTTTAGGAATTTAATTTCATATAAAACGCTTATACCTATATTATAGTTTGTACAACATACAAATAACAGTACAATTTAACAATTTTTAACAATAGTTTTTATGGGCGAACTTATTTAAACAAAAAAGCCGTGAAAAATTCACGGCCCGAATGTTATAAAAATGTTAAAATGGGTGTTACCAATCCTTTGTACTTATCACTTTCTTTTTATTTTCCGCAGGTTTAGTAGCCGACACCCTTACCATGTATTCTTTTATTTTATTGCCAAATTGTATGCCGTAAGCACCACTTTGCTCAAGGCAATTGTTCAGTTCGACTTTCTCCAGCTTTGACAAGCCATTTTCTAAAGGTATTTCCACCCCTTGTTCAGGTACTGAGTTACCATAACGATCTGTTTTATAGGGAGTGTAGACAAAATTAGTAAGCCAGTATCTATACTTCTGATCTTTATACCCAATCGTAAACGTGTAGCTTACTTCGCCAGCAACATGTTTGGCCACTGACAGACCTGTTAATATTAAAAACTTACCTGAGCCAGTAATGGTGGAAGGTTCGACCGCCTGGTTGATCTTATTTTTAGGATAGTTTATTTTCAGAAAATATAGTGCCCTGGTTTGAAAAGTATCGGCTGTTAGCCCGGGCTGTTCAACAACTTTGTAATAAATATATTTATTGTGCTCATCAAACGATAGCGAATCCTTTTGGGCCGATGCCGCTTTAGCAAACAGCAAACACAATAAAACAACAATTATTTTTTTCATTGGAATAATTTGTCTTTTAATAGCAATGAAGCTATCATGAGCTATGTTAATTGGTTTTGAGCGGCAGCTCATGATGGTTCATATTGTAAAGATAAAAAGCCGCCCCGAATATGGGGCGGCTTTTCCTGATAAATATTCACATAAGGTAGTTAAAATGCATATACAGCAGCTAACACAAATTGTGAAGCTGATTTTGTAGGCGCGCCATTGCTATCGGTAAACGAAGAATAATCAAGTTTGCCAAAAGTGTCAAGCCTAACTTCAGGGATAAAAGTTAACGGGCCCGATTTAATGTTTGCAGTAAAGGTTGCTTCAGTAACATTAGCACTTGTACCACCTGTTACTGCTTTTGCGTTAAAGTACTCACCCCTTAAACCTAAAGTAACTGCTTTTGATACTGCATATTGTGGGTACAAAGCAACACCATCATAACCGCCGCCACCATGTGCAGGTGTAAAGTCAGCTCCGTTCAAACCTAATTTAAAGGCGCTGGTTATTTGATAAGCAGTAGTTAAGTCG